>Ga0160429_1000060_pt1 | contig 144633 bp, 151 predicted proteins | sample SolpanmetagenomR_FD_108199 | JGI IMG/M metagenome (GOLD analysis project Ga0160429, IMG submission 108199) | Solar panel surface microbial communities from Lawrence Berkeley National Laboratory, California, USA - R | ecosystem: Engineered > Built environment > Solar panel > Unclassified ...
CTAGACTCTTCTATTAATAACTGGCTTAGAAATCCAACATTACTAAGCTAGGAATACTAGAACATTCTATATTACAAATCTATAGAATCTTCTAGTTATTCTAGATTGCCACCTCATGTATATGAACCCAGTCTATCCCTTAGTTAGTTTCTTTCTTTCTACAAGTCAATTCAATCCTTTACTTATTAGTTACTACTATAAGTCCTTTAGCTTCAACTCTACCTTATCTTATTAGATACTTCCCTATACCCTTAGCACTTAATATACCTCCCTATTAAGTTCTAACAGGCTTCAACCCTACCTATTCTTATTAGATACTTCCCTATACCCTTAGCACTTAATATACCTCCCTATTAAGTTCTAACAAAACTGTTAAATAAATTTGAAGGACCTCTTAAGATTGTTACTAAGATCAGTTCACACGCTTACCGCCTAGAGTTACCTACCGAATAGAAAGGTGTCTACGACGTCTTTTATGTGTCACTTTTACAGCCTAGAAACGTGGAACTAAGAACTAACTAACCAGCGCCGCTAATTCCTTTCATCTCCGAAAAGAACGGGGAAGAAGAGTGGCTAATTAAAGAGATCTTAGATAGTCGGGTATATAGGAGCAAGCTCTAATTCCTCGTGCGCTAGACGGGAGACTTCCGCCCTTCTTAGAAACCCTTTAATAACGTACGAGGTGCTACTATAGCACTTGCCTAATTCTTTAGACGTTATCCGGACGCAGTTAGAGCTGACACCTAGCTAGACTACTAAGAGGCGGAGAGTGATGACGAAGAGGATTAGGATAAGATAGAGGATAGAGACTAAGGCCTCGTAGGAGCTTCGGCCCTTATAGAGGGGCTACTGTCACAGTTCACGAACTAATATTATTGTTGTTATTAATCACGTGAGGCTTGGCAGCGGAATTGTGACCGCACCACGCATCTTTTCTTGCCATAGATCCTTTAGATCCTCTTTCTTTCCTTGTAGATCGTTTTAAGTAGTAATCATACTTAGCTTTTACTACCAAGTTCCAGTCCTTGTTAGTGTTAATGCTAGAATTGTACCATGGACGGACCCCTAGCGATACTAAGGAGATTCGTAAGAGTAGCTTAGAGCTAGAAGACGACCGTTACGAAATTAAGGCAATTATTAACTATAACAATAAAATAAAACTTTACGAATGTAAGTGGATAGGCTATCCTAATGATAAGAACACACAGGAACTACTAAGTAAGCTAGATAGGTATAAGGATATACTAAAGGAGTTCTAGGATAAGTAGAGCAATAAGAAGAGGAGAAAAGCTTTAATATCTATAGAAGAAGCTACTAAATCTGTAAATCTACTAAGGAAAAGGCGTAGACGACTACTAAAGTAGAAACTAACCTAAAAACACCTTATTCCTCCTCTTTAATCTCCTTCGGAAGACCGTCCTAAAAGATAGACTTATACTTCCTCCTAAAAGCGTTCTGATAAGCCTAAGCCTCTACCTTCTTATCCACAATAATATTAGGAGCAATTGGCTTAAAAGCACCTAACCTAGCCACAAACATCTGCACATTTAGAGACATTAACGCAACGCGAGCCTACTACTAATAACCCTAGCTCTAATAGGGACGCCGCCGCAGCTATCACAGTCCTTTACTAATTCGGGTCGAATTATAGAAAAGGAGGGATGCAATGTAATGCGTAGACCTAGTAAGCCCTTAGCATAAGGCCTAGGCCAGCACTAAGAGCGGTCCGTAGGAGGACCCTCTAGGGTCCGTCACTCTACCGTATAGAATAAGAGGCGAGACAGCTTGCCTCCTCTTCTTAAGGCATCGATTAGCTTAACTACTAATTGACACTATACCCTTCTATATACTCCCTATCGTACCAACCCTTACATCTCTAATCTCTATATTCTTAGTAGTTTCGCTACTATCTCTTATCTAATATATACTTATCCGTAACCTTGATAAGATTTATTATAACGCGCTTTTTATTAACCTTTTATATATCTTACTTAAAAGTCGCTTAAAAATTACGCTTCTTATAGTAAATAATAGCGCTCAATAGGGTGAGTATAGTGTTAGTAGATCTAGATAAATACACGGTATCATTTATAGTATATATATATATATATATATAAAAGAAAGGTAATTTAGCGTTCTTCTACTATAAAATTCTAACTAATGTAGGTTTAGAGCATAAGAGTAAATGCTATACTAAGCTTAGTACTAGTTTTACAAGGAAGGAGAGGGGTAGTTTATAGTATAAAGAAGATAAACATAGGTTTCTATACATATTCTACTTATAGAATATTTTAAAGTTATCTGTTCTAAAGTTACCAGAGTGCGGCTAGAGGAGAATTAAAGAAGCATTTTGATAGAAACGAAATAATATACAAAGTCTTGCCCTGAGTAGTTAGAACCGTTTATGAAACAACAACACCCAATGGTGTCTCTGCCCTGGCCCCACGCATATCACACACCTTCATTCAAGCCGCAACAGCAACTCTTCCACTCCGCTCACCATTTCTTCCACCATTCACTCTTCCGGGCGCTCTCAATGTGTACTTTGCAAATGCTCTTGCCAGACTCTTCTTCGCACTGACCTTTTGACTCGCCACAAAGCTCTCCACTGTGACCGCAATGGCGCGATCGATGTCTGTGTTTGAGCAATACTCTGCCAGTCGCATCTTGGCGAAGGCTTCGGAAATACGCATGATTGCTTCCAGATGACGAACCTGTTGAAAAACACATCAGCACGAGAGATATTGAAACACAGCAAAAGATTCACAACTTACCGTGATTGGGTACGCCCCAGTTGCCAAACTCTCTCTTCTCATGTCCGCAAACAATCTGGCGACCTTATCTTGATCAATTGTATACAGCTTCGGTCGACAGTTCTCTTTGGAATACAAGATGTACTTCCTCAGCATGTCTTGACTAATCGGACCTGTCTGTTGCTGTCGTCCATCAAGATCCATGCTATCACCATTCATGCCATCTGTCGCACTTTCCGGCTCTGCCCCATGCATCATTGGATGTGCGCGGCCATGCGAGTTGACAACAAACTTGGCCAATCTTTCGTCTTCAGCGGGATCAACTGTGTCGCGGACGACGCATAGAATGTCGAAACGTGAGAGTATAGTTTCGGTCAACTCGACATTCTGCGAGAAAGGAATGGTACTGTTGTATCTACCCCCAATTGGATTTGCTGCTGCGACAATAGCGCAGCGGGCTTGCAAGGTCGTGACGATACCAGCTTTAGAGATCGAAATAGTCTGTTGCTCCATCGCTTCGTGGATTGATGTACGGTCCTGGTCATTCATTTTATCAAATTCATCGATGAGACACGTGCCTTTGTCTGCAAGGACTAGAGCTCCACCTTCCAGAGTCCACTCAGAGGTCATAGGATCACGGCGAACGGATGCGGTAAGACCCACTGCGGAAGCACCTTGACCTGTTGCAAAAACAGCCCGGTGAGCAGTCTTCTCGACGTATTTCAGGACTTGCGATTTTGCTGTTCCAGGGTCACCGAGGAGAAGCACGTTGATGTCTCCACGAATCCTGTGTCCACCTGCAGCTTCCTTTGCCACACCTCCGAAGAGAGAGAGCGCAACGGCAGTCTTGATGTCAGTATGTCCGTAGATGCTAGGGGCGATTGAATGTACAACTTTGTCGACTATCTGAGGATCGCGTGCCATTGCACGGATTTGACGTTCATCTTCTTCCGTGAGCTTGAAACCGGCCAATTGATCGTGTGACTTGACGATATAGTTGGCTTCGAGGATTGTGGCAAAAACAGGAAAGCCGTTCTTGTTGTTGAGCTGTGCATCATAGCTGTTACGATAGACACCAGTTACCTCGACCTCGTCACCTGGCTTGGCTACATCGATGAGATCCCAAGTGAGAATAACTTCTCGATGTCTTGGTAGACGACCGGCAGGTACTGTGCCAGGTGATTCTTGTAGTGTAATTTTTTGATAATTCCTGAAGACAGTCTTTTCGGAGTTTACAGTGAATGGACCTTTGGATTGACAGTTCTGGCAGAATGATACTCTGACTTCGACATTGGACTCTTGCTGAAACGGTCCTAGCGTTGCACCACATTTGCAGTTGAACTTGATGTACTTCAATTGAGGAAACACTCCAGTACGACGAGTGACTACACCGCTGACACGAACAAGAGAGTTCAGATGTGATTGACGAAGTTGTCGAAGTGTATAGTGAATGGGTAGATCGGTCATGCGTACGTGGATCTCCGAATGGATGCGGTGGTAGTCGGGGTAGTGCAATAGTGTTACGTCCATTGCGACAGTGTCGAAGATCTTCAAGATCTCCAGAGGTGCATTTGCCACAAAGTAAGCCAATACGGCTCTAGAGTTGGACAATTGGTCATAATTGACCTCCAATGACTGAGCGTTGACTTCTCCCAATGTTCGAATCCTGGTTCCATAGACAGACATGCCGTTCTCATCTGTGTACTCGGTCAAGAAAGCCTTGAATTCTCGTGCAATACTTTTGTAGACTGGAGGCTGTGCGATCCACTCAGTCAACGACGAAGCTTTGATATCTCCCAAGCTCTCCAATGACATCTCCTCGGTGTTAAGCGCATCGACCATGTCAATATCATCATCTTCCTCATCATATCGATTGCGTCTTCTTCGTGGTTGCCGGGATAGATCATTTACGACATCGTCGTCGTCATCCTGTAGAAATGCAGCAGGCATGTCCCTTTGCCGTTGCAATTCTCTGTCCCGACGATTGAGCTGAGCCTCAAGCTGTCGTCGTTGCGCTGCATCGAGGCCGTCGTAGTCTTCATCATCGATGTCTGCGCCAACGTAGTTGTCGTTATCTCCTCGTTCGTAATCGCGCTCAAAGTTGTCCGCAAAGAGGTCGATTCCAGCCTCATCTTCTGCGTCTTCATCCAGGTCGTCAATATCACGCTCGAGGAGGCGATCTTCAGGGTCACTCGCATCTTCATCATCTTCATCCAATCTGGCTACTGGTGGTGAGGAACCGAGTGCTGTAGAAGAATGATCTGTCAACTTCCAAGTCCCAAGTGCTTGATCCTGCTTGACTTACCTGAAGGGGTTGCGCCTGGAGCGGCTGAAGAGGGAATGTTGGGAGTAGGGGTTGGCTCATCTTCGTCGCGGCCTCGCTTTCTTCCACGACCTGTCGAAGGTCCAGCCGGAGCCGGCGTGTCCATGTCTGGTCCGAGTGGTGAACTTGTGATGTCAATGATACGGTTTTATAGGGTTTGGGCTGTTGTACACACCTCATTATGTCTTCACCACTGCACACTTGTGGTGTACGACGAGCTGCCTAGTAGCACAAAAGGCAATATATCACAGCTGAGCAGGAAGTTTAGAGTAGTATAATGAAAGTGAAGGTAAGGTTTGTTGTCAGAAGGGAAGGGGAGCGTCCATTTTAGGACTTAATTGAAACACGTCTGCGCGTAATCGTGTAACTTTCGTGACTTGCTATATACCTTTGTTGACTTCTCTAAAGTCCTCTTCTGCCCGATGAACAACAATATAGATTGCGATAATAGCAGCTAATCCCGAGCAAAAGCATCATATGCAGGACGGTCGTAGAGCTAGTGTGTTCGACATGTCCAACCACTCGCAAACTGCCCAAGAGTGAGCTTCAACCCCGACCCATTAGATCAGTTGATACTGACCATCATCCAGGTACATTGCGAGTCAACTTGAGCTCGAAGCAGAGGCTCGGGAGATACTGCCTTATGTAAGAAGTTATGTATATGCAATATCGCTCCCTTCCTGACTCCCGCTTAGCAATTCGATACCTGCACCAACTCCCTCGGTCCTCTTCGTCAAACACTCTTCTCCTGCCTGACATGCAACCCACCTCCCTCGAGTCCTTCGGACCCGTACACAGCCGCCGGGATCTGTTATTCATGCTCGATATCATGTCATGGCGAACACGATCTGGTCGAGCTTTTCACACGCCGTAACTTTGTTTGCGATTGTGGCACTACAAGAATATCGAGCGATAATCCATGCACTTTACGCGTCAACTCCACGACCGGCACGAAAGGCGACGTCCGCAGCGAAGCATCGTCAGCGACTAACACATATAACCAGAACTTTCACAATAGATTTTGTGGCTGTGGTGAGCTCTATGATGCACATTCTGAGAAAGGAACGATGTTCCAATGCATTGGACTAGGTACAGTCGAGGAGGGGGGCTGTGGGGAGGACTGGTGGCATGCAGAGTGTATCATGGGACTAGGTCGTGAATGGAGGGATAGGTTGGAGAAGACGGAGATCAAGACTATGGAGAATGAAGAACAACACGGGAAGACAGCAGAACAACGACAGCTATCAATCATTAGAGAGGAGAGTGATAGTGCGGATACTAACGGACAGGACGAAGAAGCACAAGATCCACAAGACACAAATTTACCAGAGATATCGCCTGGCGAGGAAGCAGTACCAGAAATCGATGAGGCACCAATGCCTCCAGGCTTCCCTGACGAAGAATCATTTGAACTTTTCGTTTGCTACAAGTGTACGAGCGCGTATCCCTGGCTCAAGCGATATGCCGGCACTCCAGGCTTCCTCCCTGGAGTCATGCACAAGGATGGCCGGAGCAATATTGAAAACGACACAGCCGCCGTACCGGCATCCACAGCGAATTTACATGGAGCTGCGCCACCACCACCTCCTTCCGAGCTTCTTCTGACACAATCCGTGCTTGGAAAACGCAAAGCAAGCGAGGGCGAAGAAGAATCTGGACAGGCACAAGGCGAATCTGAGACCAAAAAAGCGAGAACTGACAAATCAGTCGTCTCAGACACCACGATATTACCGGACGTTCAGAATTCTTGCCTTTACAGCACTCTCCCACCAACACCACAGCTAATCCAAAACCACCTTACATCCATCTTCCTCGAATCAGATTTCCGATCCCATCTCTGCCGCTGTCCAGAACACTTTCCTCTACTGACACCACATCCTCAATTACTAGAAGAGGAGGAAGCATATGAGCCTCCTATGTCAGAGGCCGGTTCAGATGATCTGAATGGCGCCCCAAGTACTCATGGTAGTCGTTCACTGCTTGAGCGTGGAGAAGCTGCTTTGTCCACCATGGATAGAGTCAAAGCGATTGAGGGCGTGATGGTATATAACCGTTTGAGAGATAGACTGAAAGATTTCTTGAAGCCTTTTGCAGAGACAGGGCAGGCGGTTGGTGCTGATGATGTAAAGGCTTACTTCGAGAAACTAAGAGGTGACGATGAAGTCATGCAGAGGATGAGGGAGGAGCAGGGTGGTGGAAGCAATGAAGACGGCGCAAAATGAAGGATTGCAGAACGTAGGAAAGGATGGCCTTTGATAAGAGTTTACTGGATACTGGCCATCTTACGGTCACTTGGAAACTGGTATTGATGATATGGCAACATACTAAAGCTTCCAGGTTCTCTGGACGACTCGATGCAATATTTTGCTTAGCTCGGCGTGGCGATCTACATGCACCGAGTCCACCTCGGTTACCGGTATTTCCCCAGATCTCTTTAAATGAATGACATTGAATGGTTAATCTTTCTTCCCGTGTCCTACTTGTCATCCATCTACAGTACTGAAACCGGCACGAGATTACCCTCCTCCTCGGTCACACTTTCCTCCCTGTCGAATATGTTCAAAGCTGTCCAAACCTCCGCTTCTCGACAACTTCGACTCGCAAAACTACCTTCGAAATGCCCCTCATCCTACGCAACAAGAACATATGCCTCGAATCGCGACACCGCACCATTCGACTGGAAAGACCCATTGGGCGCACATAAGAATCTATTCACAGAGGAAGAGCTCGATATTGCCGAAACAGCAGAATCATACTGTCAAGAGAGATTATTACCTCGAGTGCTCGGTATGACCTTAATATTATTCCATCACTCCCCTTGGCATGTCAGACAATCGCATTCGCTAACATTGTATGTGCGAATCAATAGAGGCATACAGACATGAAAACTTTGACCGCAACATCCTCACCGAAATGGGTGAACTCGGCCTTTTGGGCGCAACAATCAAAGGCTATGACTGCGCTGGTGTTTCTAGTGTCGCTTCCGGTCTTATTACCCGCGCTGTCGAACGTGTAGACTCGGGCTACCGCTCTGGCTACTCGGTCCAGTCTTCACTTGTCATGGCTGGTATCGACGCCTTCGGTACCAAAGAGATGAAGGAAAAGTACCTACCTCAGCTGGCAAAGGGCAAGCTTGTAGGCTGTTTCGGACTCACGGAACCAAACCATGGCAGTGATCCTGGCAGTTTGGAGAGTACGGCGAAACCACATCCAACGAAGAAAGGATACTATAGTCTAAGTGGGAGCAAAACTTGGATTACGAACAGCCCGATTGCAGATGTCATGCTTGTTTGGGCCAAGTTGCAAGAGACGGGGAAGATCAGAGGTTTCATTGTTGAGAGAGATCAGTGTCCGCCTGGTACACTAGAGACGCCGAAGCTGGGAGACAAGAATGGACTGAGGGCGAGCATCACGGGTATGATACTCATGGACGGTGTGCCTGTTGCGGAAGAAAACATGTTTCCAGAGGTCGAAGGCTTGTTCGGACCATTTTCGTGTCTTAACCAAGCGAGATTCGGTATTGCTTGGGGCATGGTTGGTGCATTGGAGGACTGCATTGCGAGGACGAGGACGTATGCCTTGGAGCGGAAGCAATTCAAAGGTAACCCGATCGCAAAATACCAGCTTGTACAGAAAAAGCTGGCCGATGCGACAACAGACGCAGCGTATGCGCTGTTGGCCGCGGTCCAGGTGGGTAGGTTGAAGGACGAGAACAAGGCTGCACCGGAGATGATTAGCATGATCAAGAGGCACAACTGCGATTTGGCGTTGAACAATGCGAGAACGTAAGTGAAGCTCGTTTAGGGGTTGCGGTGGCGAATGTCGAGCTGACCCGTAAATTCAGATTGCAAGAAGTCTTTGGTGGAAATGCTGCAAGTGATGAGTACCACATCGGACGACATGTATCGAACCTATTTGTGACGCAGACATGTGAGTCTATGCCAGGTCCTTATGTTGTTTTCCTTTACTAATACATTGAGCAGATGAGGGCCAGTCTGACATTCATGCACTCATCCTTGGCCGTGCCATCACTGGTATTCAGGCCTTTGTATGAGAAGAGTCGTTTGGGGTCATTGCATACGCAGGGGATTCATGAGCAAAATTGCAAGTATTTATTGTATATCTGGGACGAGCATCTATCATCATTTCAAATGTCCATGTAATGATACCATGGACGCCGGACACTTTGCATTGAAGTCTCCATCCTGTATCTTGAGCTCGATGGGCCATTATAGGCCTATGATGACTGTCCACACTCTCTATGACAATAGTCCTGGCCCGTGCTTGAAGGATGATCATCCATCGTCCATTAATCTTCAATAAACATTCCCCTTCCCACCTATTGCCGTCCGCAATCATAATTTTGCCATCTCCCTTCACTCTTTGTTAGCACATACCAACTGCTTCATCCTCTGTTCTAATCTCCGTTTTCCACGTCAGACCGGGACCCTTGGAGCGCTAAGCCTGCCAACACACAGCCCCTCCAAGCTCGTGCGACACTTGCTTACAGACCCTGTCAGCTGAACAAGATCAACCCAGTCGCTGCCCGTCTGACACTGTGACACGCTCACATCACATGACCTGACGTGTGCGCCTGACCGAGTCCATCATGTCCTATCAAGTGCGACGCTATCGCATCCCTGAGCGGAGTTATGAGGACGACCGCGAAGTCGACGTAAAGATTACCAGAAAGACTTCGGATCGTGAAGAAAACTACCGCGGACGAGAAGAACGAGATACTTCACGACGTGAGACGAGAGTCGTGCGCGAGCGCATCATCGAGCGATCACCATCGCCAGAACCTTATCGAGAAGTCAGAGTCCAGCGCGAGGTCGTAAGAGAACGCGAGAGGCCAAGAGAGCGACCGCAACCTGAATACCTGGAGAGATACGTCCGCGAGACCGAGTATCTGAGAGACAACGATAGAGTACAGCCCATTTACATCAGCCAACCTGCGCCGCAACCCATCATCATTCGAAAACAGGCTCCACAACAAATCGTTATCAGAGAAAGGCAGCGCGAAGAACAAAGCTACGAAATGGAGCGACATGAACGTCAAGATCGTAACGATGATGCGCGCTCTGTGGCGGCATCACATCGTTCGGGCGCAAATCGCTCTCATCGGCAATCGAGTCCTTCAGATCAGGAAGAAGACTATGTGTACAAGAGGAGAACACGCCAAATCGCACGACGTCCAGATCAAGACTATGAAGCGCAATATCGGCGCGACGTTGATCCAAGAGACTCTGTGTCCAACTGGGGCGGCGCTGCCGTTGGTGCTGTCGCTCTGGCTAGAAATGACAATCGACGATATGACGAGAACAGGCGCTATGATAACGAGGAAGATGGCTACTACCGAAGGACAACCGAAGAGTACTATAGTGATGATGGCGGTGGTAGTGCTAGCTCTCGCGACCACAGTCCTCATCACAAACGACATATCGTAGAAGGTGCTGCTCTGGGCTTAGGTGCAGCAGCATTATTGCGCAGGAACAACAATAAACTCGGTAAAAACGCAGGTAGTGCTAAGAGGCTCGCTGGTGGTGCTGCGTTAGGAGCGGTGGGTGCTGAGGTTCTATCAAAAGTGCACGAGCATTATATACGCGAAAAGTCGCGAGGTCGAGGTCGATCACGCTCGTCATCTCCAGGACCATTCTCCGGTGGCCTCACTAAACTTGCAGGAGTAGCGCTTGTCGGTGCTCTTGCTGGTTACGTCGCTACAAAAGGAAAGGATGGAGGAGCATTGGGCAAGCTTACCAACCGCAATAATAGCAAGTCTCGTGGCAGCTCCAGGAACCAAAGTTCGGGTAGTGAAAGTGATGATTCTGACATCAAAAAGGACAAACAAAGAAAAACCATCGCGAAAGCCGGTCTTGCTACTGCTGCTGTCGCAGGTTTAGTCGATCGTGCTCGAAGCAAGTCTCGTCCTGGTCAGTCTCGCAGTAAAGTTCGTGCTCTTGGACCTATCGTTGGCGCGGGTCTTGGAGGAGCTGCACTTGCCGGCTTATACGAACAGCAAAAGGACAAAAAGAAGGAATCAAAGACTGGATCATCTCGAGGACGGTCTCCGCCCCGCTCCCGATCACGACGTCGTGACAGGGGTTCAGGGCCTGCTGATGGCGCCGCCTTCGTCCCGGCCGATCAAAACCTGATATCTTATGGTGGAGAACCTATTCATCCGCCGAATGGAGGACAAGCAAGAGCGAGAAGTAGAGCAGACAGCTACTATAGTGATCGAGGAGATGGACAGCGTGGTGGTTCAGCCTCATCTACAGACTCTGATTCGCCACGAAGAAGGAGGAACAGAAGTCGCAACAGAAGACGAGCTGAGAATGAAACAAGAGGTAGGCCTCCCCATTAGCCAGAAATTGATTGACGTGCTAACGTCACACCAGGTCAACAACCTGTACCCGCATTTGGGCCTTACGCCCAGGAGCCACCACCGCCACAGGCTCCTTCACCTCATCCTGGGACACAGTACCCACCTAACCAGCAGCAACAACAACAGCCGCCTAACCAGTACTACCCGCCTGGCAATAATTTCCAGCCTCCTCCACAGAATCAATATCAGTCTCCTACTCAAGATGGCAGTTACCACGAAGGATTCCCGCCACAAGATCAGAGACAGGGCCAAGGTGTTACGCATGCAACACACAGTCAATGGTTTCCACCGCCTGATGGTCGTCCTCAGCCAACAAACTATCCAGGCAGCTATGAGCCACCTCGTCAAGGCTATAATGTGAGTAATCCGCCACCAAGAGACCTGGGTGCGTCGTTTATGCAGGCTTGTCTTATATGATTACGAATATGACTGACGAACATAGGGATGAGCACGTCAAGCGTTGCTGCAGGTAAATACACCCCACAACAACGACGATCTGTTTCTTTTGCGGATAGACCATCGATCCACGAGATTCCTGCTCATTCACAAGAGCACCAGGGCGATGGGTGTCGTGCGCGAGACGTGGACGGCAGTGGCGAATACGATCTGGAACGTGGTGATCAGGAGCGTAATATCCCAAGCAACGCTTTGCCAAAAACGCAAAGCCAACCACAAAAGGTCAACAAGAACACGACTCGTCGTCCTCGTCCATCACGTAGCCATAGCGTGGACAGCAATATCTCAGGCACTTCACGACGTCGCACTACTACCACGACAAATCGAAAAGATTGCCCGTCACGCAAGACGCGTCCCCGAGCAGCTTCAGTAGACAATAGTGTGGAAGAGCTGCATCCCAGATTCGACAAAGACGGACGACGGATAAACACAAGAGGCGAAGATCCGTTTGCCGATGGGGTGGAGGATTTCTTGAAGGGCAAGGGAGGAGAAATGTTGTTCGGGATGTTTGACAGACTAGGTGGGCCATCAGATAGTAGGCCGTCGCGAAGACGGTGATGTGGGATTTTGACATATGATGATTATAATGAATTATTGACGGGAATGTTGTGAATTTTGGGACGAAGCCAACGTAGATACTTTCGGTTGCTTCTTCAGTATATATGCCCTTTGTGGCGTTTGATAGATGCTGTTTAGATAGTCTGGTATGGTTTCATCCCGTACATGTTCCATCTTTCGACTTGTTGAAGAAGCTGTCGTCTCCTTGGCTCGTACGTAAGCAGGAGTTCGCTGGGATCGTGCAGAGTGTGGAGTGACATGCTTCATCCCTTCTCGAGAAATCATGCTCAAGATAGCAAAACCATGCCTTATTTATTCGGCATTCATGCTTCAATGTCGGCTCTTATGGACCGGTGATTTGATTGTGCTTTTGATTTTTACTTGCTAAACAGTCGATTTGGTCTTCTCTTGTCAGCATGGATCTTTCTCTTCATGGAGGAAATCTCACTCTTACTTGACATGACTTCATTACCTCAACTCACTTCAATCAATTCACCTGTTCCACATCTGCTGAGAAGACTCAACTCACCTCCGATTAGAACCACTTCGACCACAGCTGCTGACTAAGATATAAACATGTTGCTCGTCTTTGCCTCTTTATGTAATCTCTTCCGTTTCCGCATGAACAACGACAGCAACTCTTGAGGCCAACATGAATGCGAGCAGCAGCAGCAGCAACAACAACAACAACAACAGAATCCCTACGTGCCCCATCTCCATATTCATTTGAGGACGAGATCGAGAAGGGGGCGTAGTGCTTTGGAATTGGCTCATTGAGTTATGGTTGGGGGTTGGTGTTTTGCTTGTGCTTTGTGCTTTTCGCTGTGAAATGTTCATTTGCTTTCTGCTACTGTCCTTTCTTCGAACATAAAATTGTAAATGGTGATCGTCACAGTCATTACTCTCTCTGCAGCCTCCTTGTACTTGCTTGATGAGCTCCATTCTAGCCATAGAGTACTCATTCCACAACCTGTTATTTGAGCATACATGCTGCGTCGCTTATCTCAGCTGCTCCTACGATGACAAGTCCACAGATGTGAGAAGCAAAGATAAAGCAAAGCAATAACTCGAACACTATGCCATCATGTGCAGTCCCTCTCCCATCTTCATGCTCGTTTGCGAACGATGTCAGTGGGGTCAGCTCTTCCTTGCTTCATCTCGCACGGTAACTCGGTTTCTGACTTGGTTTCGTTCTCATATTTATTCAAGATTCCCCCCACTTGTTCATGCTTGGCTTACATATTGGTTCGCATTCGGTTCAGTTCTGCTGCATGGTGTGATATTCGTGCCTTGCATATCGCCCCACCTCACTTTCTGACTTCGGCTCACTGTCATATTATCTTGGTCAATCGACTCACTTTTCTCCCCAGCTGACTCACTTCACCAAGCTCGGCTTCACCTCACTCCTGCTGGATGAAGTGCCATCCTTGTCCTGCATTATCGTCACAGTCAGCAGACCACTATCCAAATCGAGTTAGCGCCACAAGACCCACCAGTTTTTGCACGAGGTATATAATTTATCTCTCCTTCCTCTCTCCTCTTTCGTCTCTTTCTCCTCGTGCCAAACTTACAAATCTGTAAGTGCAGCATATGATCATATTCAGCATTATCACAACCGCCAGCAGCATGTTGGTTCAGCTTTTACTAATACATCTGATGCTGTAGTCTCGTGCGCTCGAAAAGCGCTACCGTTAGATTGGTCTGAGGTATGTTTGTGACAGCAGCATGTTCGTTCAGCTTTATCACTAACACTTGATTTAGAAAATGTCAACTCTGCGTCTACTCTCTTTCCTCATTTCCATCTCCAAAGTTCGTTCGAGGACGGGCTTGAGAAGGAGATCGTCCTTGGTTATGTCGGTGTGCTTTTGTCCATTTGCTGTGATTACTGCGATTGTGGTAAGCTTGTCGAGCTTGAATTCGATTTTTACGATGTCTTTCCAGTTCCAGGGACGCAAGATGCGTCCTTGCGTGCTGGTCATGGTCTGTTGAAATGTTTCGGCAAAAATGAATGAGGAAGCTATGTGGTCAACATGAGACTGATCTTTGAGCTTCGTCCGTGTACGATCGCTTGTGCATCTGTTTCTCTTGAACGTGAAAGTATTGCTGCAAAAATGTGTAAAACGAGGGGAATTAATGGATGAGATTGACAGGGAAAGATCGAAAACTTGGACTAGGAAAGGAAGTAGAACAGTGGAAGAGATAGCAAGAAACAGCTGCCACTGAAGCGTCCTCTAAAGCATAATGAATATCATTCACTCATCTCAGTCATACAAATATACATACCCAACTAATGTGCCTCAAATACAGACTCTTTGGCAGCATGTTTCTGACACTCAGCCAAGATCCTAGCCTGCCTCGCCACATCCCCAAGTCTACCAATGACCTCCTTATTTCCACCAATAAATCCATAAAGTGCATACGGAATCTCAGTCTCTTCACAAAAGGCTTGCACTAACTTTTGCGCCCTCCTCAGGTTATGTCTCGGCATGCGTGGGTACAAATGGTGAATCGCCTGGAATTGGAGTCCACCATGGAAAAAGTCAAGCCATTCAGGGCAATCTACATCCATTGTCGTCCTGAGCATCTTTTGAGGGAAAGATTCATGTTCCCCAAGATCTGCAGTACTCATAGCGAAGTGCGAGAGTGTGATTTGAACGTGCAGTGGCATAGTCACCATGTGCGAGACCATGATAAATGCAAGTCGACCAGACCAAGTGGGAATGCTTTTGTAGCAAATACCATACCCGAACCAAGTCCAGAAGAATGCTTGGCCAACAATTTCCAGCCAGCGGTGCCACCAAGCAGGACCTTTGCGAGGCCCAAGGCCGAGGATGAGGTACTCCCAGCTAAGACGATAGAGGTTGAAACGACCAAACATGAGAAGAGGGTAGTATAGATATTGTTGATATTGTAATGTTACTTGTGCAAATGCGTCATAAGGCATGAGGCGTTCGTAATATGTCGAACGAAGCGTGCTGAGGAAGCGGTGAGAGATGGCGAAGAATGGCATATGTTCAATATCGGGGTCGTGCTCGGGAGAATTGGTGACGATGTGATGGACGTTGTGATTTCGCTTCCACCAACCAATACTAAGTCCACCAAGAAAGTCGGCGATGATGATGCCGATGACAGTGTCACCGTGGAAGGAGTGGGTGATGCCCATGTGGCCCGCGTCATGAGCGGTAAAGACCAGCTGGTGCCAGAAGAGGCCAAGAAAGAGTCCTGAGAGTGCGTACTGAGACGCACGGAGTAGTAGCATGCTGCTAGTGAAGAGAAAGGCGTAGCGTAGGCCTTCGATGGCGTAGGCTCGGTAGTTACAGTTGAAAAGACCTTCATTCTTCATTCGCTTTTCGAGGTCGCGGTACTTCTTGACGATAGAGTCTTGGACTTCGGGAACGAGTGACGGATACTTTGCGAGGTCGAAGTCGAGTTCTTGTTTCGTTCTCTGATCAAGGAGGCCAAGTGGTGTCTTTTCGGTAGACTCGTCACGGTCTAAAGAGGAGAGAGATGTGGCTGAGGAGGAGCCTGACGATCTAACAAGCTCACCACGCTTTCGTTGTCGTAGGTGATTGTCATTGGTGTCAATGGTGTCGAAAACAGGCGATGGTGCTGTTGAGCTATCGGAGCTGTCTGAATCATCTTCCAAGAGGATTCCGGGCACTATCGCAGACGCGGTATTTTGCTCAGATGTCTTCAAAAATATGCCACCTTGTATCGGAGGAACGAAGTTTTTCCATCTTCCCTCGATACGACCGATTTGATAGGACTTCATGCGCTGGAGTGCTTCTGAGGAGTGGAGGCTAGACTACTGTCAACATTGGAGCCTATGGTACAAGTTCCCGTCAAATACTTACGCTGTGACTTCGTCTGTTGCGTCCCTGCCAATCATGTGCATGATCGCTTTGTCACCTCCAGGATGGTACTGCAACCAGGCGTCTACCTTTAGCACCTTTCCTTCAACCACAATGATTGTCCTACCATTGGCAATCAGGTCTTCCACCTCTTCCCTGCTGTATACGCGTTCCTTCCGACTTGAGATGGCAGCGTTGGCCATAGCTGGTGATCTAAGGAGTGACTGTAGTTGGCAGTGTGAATATGAGGATCTGAGGGCGCAATTCGCTGCACAGACACAATCAAAGGTGGAGGTCTACCGTCGACTAAAACAAATCAAGACCCCTTGTTTCATTCCCCACGCCAAGAGTTTTGCCATTGAAACGACAATCTCGAACATCGGCCTTTCTCCTCGGTCAACATTCGGAGATGGAGTCGATAGAAAGCCTAGCACAGTCATGGCTCGGCCTTGATAAAGATCCTGGAACACGGCAAGACATCGAACAACTCTTGCAAGATGGTAACAATGCTGAACTGGAAAAGCGACTTCGTGGTCGAATGCTCTTTGGGACAGCAGGGTTGCGTGCAAAAAATGAAGCAGGTTTCACTCGAATGAACAGTCTAACCGTGATACAAGCATCTCAAGGTCTTGCAGAATACGTCCTTGAGCAGATACCAGATGTTCGACGTCGAGGTGTTGTCATTGGTCATGATGCTCGTCGAAGTGGTAACAAATTCGCGAGACTGGCTGCTGGTGCATTTGTGCAAAAAGGTGTGAAAGTGTGGTGGTTCAACCGAGTCGTACATACTCCAATGGTGCCGTTCACGGTGAAAGAGCTCCATGCTGCTGCTGGTATTATGGTAACGGCTAGTCACAACCCGAAAGATGACCAAGGTTACAAGGTCTATTGGGAAAATGGAGCACAGATCATTCCTCCATTTGACCAAGGAATAGCAGCTGCGATAGATCGCAACCTCCAACCTGTATCATGGGATCAAACCGTTGTTGATGGTTGTAACGAGCTCGTGGAGGAAGTATCTGAACGAATGGTGACAGCATATGTTGCTCGAGTAGCAAAGTTTGTGGCTCACAATCGGTTGATACCAGTACCACCATTTGTTTATACACCAATGCACGGTGTCGGACTACCGTTCCTTGACAGCGTCATTCAAAAAGTCACCAGGGCAAGACATCGAGCAGATTTACCTTTTCACATCGTACCCGAGCAAGCTCAGCCAGATGCTTCTTTTCCAACTGTCAAGTTCCCGAACCCAGAAGAGCATGGAGCTCTAGATCTAGCCAAACAGACCGCGGCAGCTGCAAATATCTCCTTGGTGATAGCTACAGACCCCGACGCTGATCGTCTGGCCGTGGCCGAATGCTTACCGGATGGGACATGGCACCAATTCACAGGAAATGAGGTTGGCATCTTGCTTGCTTCATACATAATTTCTCAAGCACCATCAGCACCTCCCCAACCTATTGCATTTCTCAACTCAACAGTTTCAACACGTATGCTCTCCGCCTTGTGCGCCGCTGAAAATGTCACCTACACCGAAACACTGACCGGCTTCAAATGGCTCGCAAATACTGCATTAAGGCTCTCTTCGGAGTGGTCTACACCAACATACACTACTCCCTACGCTTTTGAGGAAGCCCTTGGCTATATGTTCACTGATGTACTCCCCGATAAGGATGGTGTTTCAGGTGCAGCTGTTTTTCTCGCCGCAGCCGCAACATGGCGCGACTACGAAGGTCTAACACCGTATATGAAAATGCAGCAACTGTATTCGAAGTATGGCTACTATGCTGACGCAAATACTTACCTGGTCTCTCCCAGCCCTGCCACTACTGCAGCTGTGTTTGAACACATTCGAGAAATCGGCAAGCCTTCGCATCCGTATCCGCAGTCGATTGGTACGCAGACGATAACGTATTGGCGCGACTTGACAACAGGCTACGACAGTCGAACAGAAAATCACGAGCCGGAATTGCCAGTGGATTCGAGCAGTCAGATGATCACATTTGAGGCTGGAGATGGTGAGGTAAGAGTGACGTGTAGAGGAAGCGGCACCGAGCCAAAGATCAAGCTTTATATTGAGGCAGTGGGCTCTGATATGGACAGTGCGAAAGCAAAGGCAGTGGAGATGAGGAGAGTGGTCATTGGTGACTGGTTCGATTTGGAGATATGGGACTTGGTTGCTGCTCAAGGATGAAGAAAAATCATTGCAAGACTCTACGATAAGCTGGGTTTCTGGAGGTGGAACAAGACAGCACGATAAAGCGTTCGAAGATCAATCTCAAAGGAAGGTATGTATTTCATAGCACCGACTATGTTCTGCGGCATTGTTTAGGGTGAGCAATTGCAACCACAGACACGGTCAATCCCCCATTCCCTCCAGCTCCCACAGAGCCAAACTGTTCATAACAGGTGCACGACGTCTGCCAACAATGGGACACTACAGGAACGTCGGCCCTGGCCGCATATGCATGAACGGAATTGGGAAAGGTCGAGACAGCATAATCACGAAACGAATAATAGAAGTGAGACAATACGCAGATACTACAAAAGCATGTACATGCATACACATATTATCTGCTCCACCTTCACTCCCACCTTCTTCTTCTTTACCTTCACTTCCCTCAGATTCACCTTTCCATTCGCTATCTGCACCTTTACCTCAGCTTTTTTCCGCACGCATGTCAAGACGACTACCGCAGGCGTGGAAAACCGTGAGCAGAACCATAAACCGAACCATTCATCAAAAAGAAACATGAACATACAGCAACTGAAATTCGCATGTGGTCACTGACTCATCGTGTGGTTTAGATAGCACAGACCGAGGACGGGATGCCTTGTTCTCCACAATCTATGGCCGTATGTGCTTGAGATTGTGTTTTGTCGTTCTATATCCCATAAATTTCTGAAACAAGACTGAGACAAGGGCAGTGTCGATCATTTCTTTGCCAAGCTTTTGTCTCTAGGAAACACTTCGCAAACCCGTATAAGGGTAAATTGCGTTTTTTCCACGTGGCCTGTCCTAGTCCTGCCAGTCCTGCCATGCCATACTCGGCCTGGGGCCCGGGCCTTGAAAAGAACAAGTAGCACAAGGGGAAACGCGATGTAGAGTAGAGAAGCGATTTCTTGCACGTTCTATCTACTCACATCCATCTCTTCCTCCTCCCTCTCCTCTCTATTATGTAATACAGCAGAGAAGCGATTTCTTGCACATTCTATCTGCCCGATGGACATTTGCCTTCTTTCTTCGCCAAACCTCCCTGTCGATCTGTGTTGGACTCGCAAGCAAGTCCTTGAATCATAGGTTCAAACCCGACGCTAGGTGGTCGCGCGCCAGGTGCATATACTCTCTTAGACAAGCGATTTGCCTGCGTCTATACCGCCATAATGCTGAAAAATGCGCACCTGTAAATGCAAATGACATCTTCATAGAAACAACGCTCCATCCACACCACCGAAATCCTTTCCTTCCCTTTGACTTCCGTAACCCTCCCTCTCAAACACTTACCTACAACAGCGTTTCACCCAACGCACACCTCACAATCGAACACCCCACCCTCACAGTTTCCACCTCCTCAATATGCGGATTAATCTCGACCAGATCCACTGCAACACACTGTCCTGTCTCCGCCACACACTCGGCAATAAAGTCTCCCTCTCGTAACGTCAATCCTCCTCTCACCGGCGTGCCCGTACCCACCACATAACTAGGATCAATCGCATCGACATCAAAGCTCAAATGTATCGGCGTGTCTTCTCCTAGATACTTGAGCGCTTCAGACATAACATGTCCAATGCCGTGGCGATCAATGTCGTGCATGCTGTAGGCGCGGATACTGTGTTTGCGTAGGAGGGCTTTCTCGCCGGGATCAACGGAGCGTAGGCCGATGTAGACGAGTTTGGAGGTGTTGAGGGTGTGTTGCGAGGTTAGCCAGCCGAAGATGTCGGGGCGAGATTCTTTGGCGAGTCCGGTGAGGAAAGCGACGGGCATGCCATGGATGTTACCACTGTCAGAAGTTTCGGGGGTGTTGATGTCGGTGTGTGCGTCGACTATGGAGGAAGAAGAGAAAATGGTTAGTGCTGGTTCTTGACGTGGGAGCTCTTTTCGGCCCGTCTTTGTTATGGCTGTCCTGTCCCCTTGCTTTATTTTTGGCATGGTCTCTTCTCTCTTCTTGCTTCCAGTCCACAGCAGCACAATACACATCCCCCTCTTTCAACCAAACCAAACCAAACCCGCAACATCAGAGAATCACAAAAACTCACCCCACACAACACCAACCTCTTTCCCTGTCCTCTCCCTAACTGCCTTCTGAACCCCGGCAATAGTCCCAATAGCAATACTATGATCTCCTCCCAACGTAAGCACCAACCGTCCCTCCTTGGCATGCTCATACACCTGATCCGCCAACGCCTGCGTCACCGCACTAACAGTCTTTGGCTTCTTCATACCGCGGAAAACGGGATCATCGGAGGGGTCAACGAGGAATTCTTTGTAGGAGTGGACTTGGCCGTCGTGGTGCACAGTGTAGCCGAGTTCGGTGTGGAGGGAGTCGAGGAGGCCGGAAGCGAGGAGGGCGGTGGGCGCGGCGTCGACGCCGGATTTACCCTGGAGGAGAGATGTCAGGAGGGAGGGGAGGAAAGGCAGGAAGGAGGGATAAAGGCGCATTCATACCTGACCTCCAGAGAATCCTACAGCCACGACACCAAGGTCGGTCTTGGAGGCGAGGAATTTGGGCTGAATATCTGGTGCTGCTGACATGATTGCGGATGTTTTTAAGTAGTGTGAACAATACAAGAAGGAAAGAAGACAATAGAGAAGAAGAAGAAGAAGAGGAAGAAGAAGAAGATTGGAATTAGGATTCCGAGTGCATTATTACGTGTTTGGATGAAACAGTTTCACTTGGCAGTCGTATCTACAAGCGCGCCCCACAATTACAAGCATGCTCCTCTTATCAGCTGTGACAACGCAATTTGTGCTGGCAATGTGCTGGTGGTGGTAGTCAAGTATAAGATAAGCAGGCTTGATACATATCACATTTGGTATCGTGGCGGGATATGATACAAGCCAGACAGCTCATGCTTGTTTCACTGACCATGATACAGATAGACCAAGACATGCAGTAATAATAGTCAAGTGGTGAAGTTGTATGGATTAGAGAAGTCATCACCATCGTACGCCCACGCCTGCTTACTTCTACTATACTGCCCAAGTCCGAAACGCCCAGTGCTCATCATCATGCCCTTGCTCATAACACGGTCCTGTCGAGCACGCCGCGGTAATCTTATAGACACATTCTGTTCCTACATAGGAAACATGCTCTCAGCCTCTTCATCCGTGACAAAAATATCCTGGACGGGATCTCGTCGCTGCTCTAGTTCGGCAGTGTAATCGTGGCCTCCTCCAGCGTAGGAAGGGAGGAAGATATCTTGGTTCCAGTCGAAACCTTGGGATGCTTTTACGCATGTTATCTATATGCAGAATGTCGAGATTAGCTTTTTGCCCTTTGACGATAGATAGCCTGATAACAAACGATGGCAAAAGCCGAATGTACCGAGCGGGATCGTAGTGGTTGGATAAGTCTTGGTGCGACCAACGAGAAGTGTGAAGACGGTAGAACACAAAGGAAAAGAGAAAACCAATGAACAAAGATAGACTTACCAATCTCAAACCACCCTCCTCACCTCCCATATTGACGACAGTATGCTCACTCCTCGCGAACCCTTCACTCAACAGACTACACCTCCGCTCTGCCACACTTCCCCAAGGCGTCATAGAACTCTCCCCACTAAGACTCCTTGACATACTGACACTCGCTCTCGCAGGACCCTTTCCTTTGTCTTTAGCCGAGATGGGTGAGATGTGATAAGGAGTCGAGTATGTAGATGAGTTGGATGAAGCAGGAGAGGGAGAGATGTTAAGACAACTGTCTATGCTGGCAGGACTGAGTCGGTTGTCGTAGTAGAGATAGGGTGAGGTGGATGGTGAAGGGGCTGTTGGTGGTGGGTTGTTGTTGAAAGAGGACTTGTTGTTGATGTGCTGAGGGCAGGAATGGTGTGGCTTTCTCTTTGGTATGGAGAGAGGGTCTGACATGGTGGGAGGTGGTTTTGTGGTCAGTGAAGTGTGTGTGCTTTGATCTTGAGCTATGTTGTGGTGAAGTAGGCTGGAGTCAGTGTTGTCGAGAGAGGTGGACACTCGGACTCGAGCCGTCAAAGAGGTTACGAGGTGATCTGTCTTTGTTCTTTATAGGAGGCTCTGGAAAGAGTGAGCTGAAGTGAGAAGAAGAAATCCTTCAAGCGAAGAAGACAAAGAGAGAAGTTGTCGAGGGAGAAGTAGGACAAGAAAGAGAGGATGAGGTTGTCGGACGAGTATGAGTCTAGCATTGAGTCCCTTGAAACAGCGGGTCAGTGCGGGGAAGATAACGACGACGGCGGATCAAAACGGGGTGTGACGATGACGGATTATGCGCCAAATGGGCATGCTTCATGCTATTGATTCTAAAAGTACAAAGCTATCATCCCTAGCCGAAAGAAGAGTGGTAATACAAAGAGAAGAGGGAGAAGAGGAAGAAGAAATACATCAATGTCATCCTGTCCGCCCGTTTATCCCATACTCCCTATTATTCATATCAATCAAATGCGACTCACATTTCCCATATTCCGGCGCCCATATACCGCGCAGCATTACCATGCTCAGCAGTCCTCCTCCTCGTTCTTATTCTTACACTTCGTTATGCTGTTGCTGCCATGTCCAGTCGTGGTCGTTACTCCAGCCTTTGTTGCTTGGCTGTTTTTGTATATTGTCTCCTGCAACTTGATTTGCAAGCAAGTATCCCTCGTATCGATTCTGCTACCATCCCTTCTTCTTCGCAAACTTCTTGTTCAACAACGCCAATAGCTTTGAAACACTAAATGTCACATATGTCAAGTTCAATTCTTCCTGGTTATTCTTTTGCATTTCCAGCAGATCATCCAGCTTCAGGTCCAGCTCAAGTAGACTATTGGCACGTCCTAGATCGTGTCATGTTAGCACTTGGATATATAATGCACGTCATCTTTAAAATTACCTTTGTAAAAGAGGTTGATGATGAAAGCTCCAGGAGTAGTGCTGACAAATAAGAAGAAGACATTGATCCTTCGGTCTGGCGGAATGCTGCTACGAACAACAACACCGTCTTTCTCCAACTGCGGCTGTGTATATTTGACGCTGCTTTCTGCCTTTGGCTTTCCACTCTTCTTGTCTTTTTTGCCTTCATCGCTACGACCAGCAGCTTGATCGCGAACGTTCTTTAGGTAATCTTTATAAGTATCCAATTGCTGATTAAGGTAGGCATTGTGTTCCCGAATTGAACGGAACACATCTTGCAGCTTATCCAGATCTTTGAGAGCCGTATCTTTTGCTGACCCAAGATGTATGAGCTCCTGTTCCACTTCTTCTCGTAACGCACTGAAAGCATCTTTCTTGGTGAGAATGTTCATGTCTTGCAGCTGACTTAGTAATTCGATACCACGAATGCCTTTGCGCACCATGATAGCATCGTTTCGTGTAGTTGCAGCTGCTCGTGCTACTTGATCTAGCCGGAGGGGTCGTTCGACTGCATGCGAGTCGGCTGGTAAAGACCGCATGAGGAGTACAAAGGTAGACTTTGCTTCCATAAACAGTACTTCGGCGGGGGTGATGTCAAGTGCTGCACTGAGATCGTCTAATCTGGTTTCCCACTTGCTGTATAGTGGCAAACAGATAGCCCGGTTGTCTTTGCGAGGTACTTCCGGAGGTGCAGGACCTAATTCTTGCAGAAGTATCCCGAGATGTGTGCTGCCTTCTTTGATCTGCAGCAATGTTAGGTTGTAAGTGGTCTAATGGCTCTCTTTCAAACTCACCAGCTCATTCCGGTGGTCTTGCAGCATCTGATGCATGCCATAGACTTCGTTCAATGTAATGGTCAATTCCAGATCTTTCTTCGAGAGTGCCACGTAATTATCCAATTCGAGGCTTTCATAAAAGTCCGGAACTTCACAGATGTCAAGAAGAAACTGCTTCATCATCATCCTGTTTTCTAATGTGAAAGGTTGTAGTGCTGCTGTCATGTAGTCTTCTTTCGCTGTTGTAGGCTTGTTAGCCAGATTCTGGAGCATCTTCGCCACATATGTCAAGGTTCTTCTTGGGTTTTCTGCAGGCGTAGAATCGATCAGCATATATGATGCAGGTGATATTATCGCAGGGTTAATAAATCGTAGAAAGAAGAATCCTCCGATAAGGGTACAGATCAGGTCGTCCTCGGCTTGTGGATATCTTCTTCTTGCAAGACTCCGAATCTGCTTGCAGATCCATCTGATACCGTATGGTATATCTTTGAGACTGCTGGTGATGATACCAAGAAACGAGTTTGCAATGTCTAGTAGTTTCTCGATTCGTGGCTCGATGATATCTCTCACATCACTGCGATTCGCGGCGTCTTCTGATGATATTGATTGAGGCCAGTCTTCAGAAGTGCCTGCCTCCTCTGCTTGCGCATAGAGGTATTCATATACTCTGAGAGGATTGATCTCCAGGTTGAGGTCCTTGAGCTCAATGATGGAATTGATGCGTTGTGCCAATGTTGCTCTGAGATAGCTCTGACCCGGACCTCTTCTTGTGTAAGACATCATCATTCGTGAAGCTGGGGTATTTTGTCGTAGCAAGGAGGAGGAATCCTGGGAATGGTCGAATTCGTATGTTAGGACGGACTACAATGTCGTTAATGCCTATCACACAGTTCAATCCTTCCTTCATGCTGACCTGAAACATCGTCAACAACAGGTTCTCTTCTCGCGTCTCATACTGATTCCCAAATATTGTAAACATGACTGTTTGTAGTAAATTGTCAATATTCGACATTGAAATCAGTCGACATAGTTGTGCTATGTATTTTGGCTCGGACTGTAACAGGAAGAAGAGGTTGCCATAGCTTTGCATTCTTTCGTCGTTGGGAAAAGGTCCATGTTGACTATCGGAAGCTTCTTCCAGATGACTTGCAAATTCCGTTTGCTGGAACATATCAATAGAAGGTCAATCGGCAGTTCTGGTAGATCATACCTCTTCTATCCTTAGTCGGTTCTGAATAAGAAGTGCTATTCGAGAGTCGAGGTAACGAACGTCTTTTTCCAAGACAAAGTTGCGCTTGGATTGTGAAGATATCCTCATCTTGAGCTCCCGCAGTGCTTTTTGGGCTGGGAAGAGCATCAGTTTATACTCCTAGTCATCTTCTAGACCATCGTGTATCCGCAGTTGGAGGAATGGCCACCTCAACACGCACCTCTTGCAAGTTCGTCGTCAATCTCAACATCCTTGTCCTTGGCCGATACTGACATATAGAAGGCCGTCGTAGACAGTCTCTTACTCTGCCGAATGGACCTGCCATCCCGCGAAGACGTTGTTCCTGATCTTGATAAGCCTCCAAAGTTGTATGCTGATCCTTCCGAACTGCTCGAATATCGGTTCTGGGGCGCATGGAGGGCCATGGTGACTGCGCGACCTTATGGTCGTCGATTGATTTGTGCCTCCTCTTTTTTTATGAAAACAGATTGATGCGTTTGGTAATTGGTTCTGTATAGGTATAGGACTCCTCGAGTTGACGAGAGTAATGAGCAGATGCGCAGCAGTCGATGCAATAAGGAGACTACTGGATGCCGCGTGAAACCGTGGAATGGATTGAGCTGCAGGTGTAGGATTGTCTGCCGCGCCGAGTATAGTGGTACCTCTACCTAACAACCCCCTTTTGTTTGCGCCAACAATTCTAGTGGAATGTCCCAGAGTCAATATTCTTGCACCAATGTGATATGTTGCTTGCGCTAGCTCAAAGTCAATCTTTTGTGATGCTATGTTGTCGTGTTGGCGACGGTGCGACAATGTGCGCGTCAAAAAGTGATGATGCGGTGATGAGGTGGGGTTTGTCTGCGGAGGTGTGCTGCAGCTGGCCGAGACGAGATCAGTATGCCTATCAACTTGGTTCAGCACACAAACACAAAAGCACAGAAGCACAGCAGCGACAGCGACAGGTGGCTGTGGACGGAGATTTGGTGCTGGGAAGAGGTGAGACAAAGTCAATGCAAGCCTTGGAAGGTGAAGGGGGTATTTGCGCTTAGCTAGCCCTAAAAACAGGTACGGCCCGCTCTGAATCTGAAACATACAATCGCCACTCGGTCCTTTGAAACATAAGATGATCAGCACAATATCATGGTTTCAGCTCATTCAACTCTCGTCAATGTTACTGCCGCTAGACATGCGCTGGAAACGATATAAGATAACATGCAAATTGGACGGCAAGCCTCAAGAATAAGATCGAACTTCATGAGCGGCAAGCGTAATGTATGGTAATAAGTTGACAAGGAGTAATAGACACTCGATGCATGAGCTTTCTGACAATATGTGATGGATTGTGACGCCTACACCATCATATGATATGCTGACTCAGTGACCATGCGAGATGATCCAGGTCATGGCAGACCGCAGCAAGTGCTTCAGAGAGTTAGCCGCTGATGTGCTTCATTTGCCTCAACACCGACGGCCAGAAATTCCTGAACCACGCGTAAACATCTTGCCCGCTGCTCTTCCCCACTGAACCATGCCATGTGGTCACATTCGCTCAAAGTCACCCATTGCACCTTCGCTATACGCTGAAAGTATGGCTCGTTGCAGGAGTCTGTTGATGTATCCCATCCGCTATTGATCAATAAACTCTCTTTTGTGATCTGGTGAAGCCGTGGCACAATGTCCCAGCCTTTAAGTGTGTCACCAGCCACGAACACATTCGAATCGAGCCTGTTTCGAAGAGCTGTGTTAGCAAGCTCACGCCCTATCGCCAAATGGCCGAGACCTACATTGACTGCGTGGCAGTGTCGTCCTCCTGCGTCGTCCTGCTTGCTTCCAAGAACAGCCCCGGAAGTGGATTTGTGCGACGCAAATATGTCTTGAACAACAACCCCTTCGCTGCCCTGTACGCTTCGCCTTCGAAGTCTTTCGTTTCCTCCGCTTCCTCAAACCGCGCAATGAAATCAGCATTCGGCGAGGCCTCATACATCAATCGCCTCGCCTCAGCACGCGCATTCTGCTGGCTGTCATAGCTCGACCATAGGACGAGTCGATGTAGGCCTTTAGCTTTGTGTACAGCGAATTCGGTGGCGATGCGGGCTCCGAAACTATGACCGAGGACATCATAGCCCCTGACCTAGGTCGTTGAGGCCAAGGTGGTCGATAAGATGGTTGAGCTCGGCAACGAAAGTGTCGAATGATCAGAAGGCGGCGTCGTCTCGTCGATGGCGGAAGTGGGTAGAGCGTGCGCAGCCGACTTGATCGTAGAAGACCAAAGGTGTACCGTTGTGTTTGTGCAGATTCCAGAGCGGAAGCAGCTGCATGTGGCCTCCACCAGGTCCGCCATGGATGAGTATCAGAGGAGGAGGAGAAGACTTCGAGACTGATGAAATGTTTGATGATGGCAGAGTACCGATGATCTTGTAATAGGTTTTACACTCTTCGCCTGTGGCTGGTATTACCCAGGACATGTAGCCTTCGGAAGTGGTCACGCTTCCGTCAGGAAAGTCGTGAAGATGTTCTGATCTGTCCATCTTCACGTAAGTGTTGGTCTTGCTCATCTGTCTATCTTTAAGGGCACGACGCTTATAGGACTAGCTCTGAGAAGGTCGACACTCAAAAGAGTACAATGCACACTCTAGACGAGGAGGCACTCTTCTAGCATGTTTCATGTCGCCTATGTCATTGGAGACAGGCACGATGTCAATGTCAGGACCAGGCTGAGGCATTTATTATACAGTACATGAACTCTAATTTGCGGCGAAAGCAAAACCTTGAATACTCTAATATTCACGCATGTACACGCTTGGGATATGGTCTGAATAAATCAGCATGCAGACCGCTGGATATCAGCTTGAGGTGGCAGAAAAATGAAAGTGCAGAGCAGCTGGCATATTCAATAATATGATAAATGCGTAAATGTGAATATCGCCTTTTGTTAACGCGCATCACAACAGAAAGCTACCACCTGTCTTCGCAAGCTGCTCATCATAACTGTTGCAGGTCAGTAGAGAGGTAATCATGTCTAGAAGGAAACGACTTACTATCCTTGAAAGGCAAGCCAGCCCTTTGCGGGTGTTCCGACCTGCTCGTATGTGAATGCGGCATCCTCGTCATCAATAATCTTCTTCTCATAGCCTCCTACCGCCGCAGCATTTGCAAGTAACTGTGCATGACACGTCTTGTCGAGACTGATGAACCAGAACGCCGCCTCATCCACACTGCCGCCGACAGTCAATAGACCGTGGTTCTGTAGAATCGCCGCCTTGCCATCGCCTAGTGCTCTCGCAATGCGTTGTCCCTCTTCTCGGTCCAGTACAATACCTCGGAAGTCAGTGTATACGCCATGGCTCTTGTAGAAGCGACAAGCATCCTGCGTTATCATCTCTAGTGGTCGGCCAAACACACTCCAGGCTTTGCCATACACACTATGGGCGTGACAAGCCGCATGCACATCTGGTCGCGCCTTGTGAATCTCACTGTGGATTGCGAACGCTGCTGCGTTGATCGGCTCATCACCCTCCACAACCTGGCCAGCCTCATTGACCAAAATCAGGTCAGATACTTTGATCTGCGAAAAATGCGTAGAGAGCGGATTCAGCCAAAAGTGATCTGTCAGAATTGGATCACGGACAGAAATGTGACCGGCGACACCTTCGTCGAAGCCTCGGTCCGCGAAGACGCGAAATGCGGCGGCGAGGTGCTGCTTGCGATAGAGGCGTTCTTCTTCGCCGGTCGAGAAGGTTGGGTAAGAGCGTATGCGAAGGGTCTTGCCTGATACTGTTACGCCAAGGGCCGCGACGGAGGCATTCGATCTAGAACCGGTATTGTCTGACGACATGTTCGCTTTCGAGTAGGCATTGCTCTCGAGGGTTTGGCTTGAGGTGACAGCGGAGGGTGACATGTCGACTTTGAATCAAATTTTACTGAAAGATGGGTACTATACCGTATCTTGCCGTATCAACGGAGATCTGGGTACGTATTAGGATGTCTATGTGGAAAGATGTGAATGCGGACGGGGTGGGCCGTGGGCTTAGGGCACATGCCGAGCGGCGGAAAAGTAGCGAGACCCCCATGTACTAGGCACCCCCATACTGTATACTGCTACATGCATTAAAACATATCAAATATATGGGACAAATGATAGAGCTAGATAAGAGCTCTCATATGATGCATTATTTATCTATAAGGACCCCCTTCTTGTACAGCTACCTCCTCTTGAAGTTGATAGGGGTGGATGGCCTTTAAGTGCCTTTAAGAGAGGGACATTCTTGGCATGAGACTTAGCAAAACTAGCGTAGTAGTAAAACTCGATAGGATATTGCTTTATACCTTTAAAAACCGGAGATTATATAGAGCTAAGTATTCGCTTGCTTTCTATATATTCAGGTCTCTTCAAATTGCTGTTTTTGTTGTATAGTCAGAGGTTAAGATGAGTTTTTGTGGGGGCGTCGTTGCTTAAAGTATGGGGGTGTTGCTACTTTCCACCACGCCGAGCGACCTCCGAGGGAGAAAGAAAGACGACACGAATCAGAATTCGAGCAGCAGCTTGAAACTTTGGCCAATACCTAGTCTTCTACCTTACCACTGGCACGACTCTACAGACCACAGTTAAGCAGACAAAGCCTCATGACGAGAGCCCATAGTGAGACGAGATGCCCAGCCGAGCGATATGTTGAGCCTCATCCGGATTGACGAAAGACTAAGGTAGATAACATACTGTTACTATCCACAGTCGTTGTGATCATGATCGATGGCGTACTGTTCTATGAGTGCTGCTACAGAATCCACCTTCATTATGATCAACAATGTCGAGCTTTGTCATCGGTGCTTCAGACTCAAGACTAGAGCCTGTGGATGAGCCATGGCCGTCTGCAGACATTCTAATTGGGTAGATATCCATGACATATTTTTCATATGGATGTGAAGTAGGGTGAATTTTGTTCGTTGGTTCAATTGCATTCGTTAACGTATGCGATATGTTATATTCATCTGCGGCAGGACTTGAAGGTGTCGTTCGCCATGCCCTGTCGCATATCACTCCTATTTTCTATTTTGGTTCCATCGACCCGCAAGGTCGTAGCTGCTAAGGCCACAAGACTTCAATATCCAGAATTTTCATGGTCTGAAGGCGGAGGGGTTTGCAGATCACGTCAACGACATGAGCACACTGTTTGGAGACATGTTAACGAAGTCTGGTATTTCGAAGTATAGTGAAAGTATAACGCTTGAGCTACGAAGATGCAAGAATGCCGAGTAGGACATAGGGTGTCTAAAGGTCTGCGAGTGGGACAGATAGCAGGTGATCTGCTGTTCATTTTTCAATTTTTCTTACTCTCGTATACTGTTCAGCTTCCAGAGCAAACGGTCGGGCTGATTTTCATTGTTATTGTCAGCAGTGTTCCGAACTGACTAAAGGCTCTAGATTCGAGGAGAGATTTTGCAAGCCGTGGTGGAAGATGACCTCCTGCATTCCTGAAGTCGAATTGTTCATTTGAGCCGTTAATGTATAAGCTGAATCTCCTTAGTCCTGTTATCACTAACTATAATACTCTTCGCACCGCAACCAACGACCAACGACACAAATCTCGACATGTCTGTAGCACAGACGATGGCATCTTTCCACTTGACCTCAAAGCAACAGCTCTGGACTGGAATGGTGCTATAATTGCTGCACTCGTCTGTGCAGTTGGCATTGCATTATACTGTGGACGTGATCATCGGCGGGACAGTGATAAGGAAGCCGCATACATACAACTACCGGAAGGCGATATTGAGACCCAGTCCGTCTTCAGCGACGAAGGCAGCGGTTCAGGATTCCCCGAGGAACCCGTCGAAATGGCAGCACTAGGTGGAAAACGATCAGAGACTGGCGACGTCGTACCGCGAGAGCAGTCGACCTCGCCATAGTACATTTACTCATGATAGAGCTCCTCACTATCGACTATCGACACTGTAACACAACTATACTGACGCCCCTTGATGGAAAAGCACCTCCAAATGGTCATGTGGCAGTTGGCTAGAGTTTCCAGCGACGGCGAGAGTCTGACAAGTGGATTGCGATTAACGATTATGCACTGGCGAGCGAAGCTTATACAAAATACAGCCATTGCCATGGCATGGTACTATCTCCGTGGCATCGCAGTAGCCAAATCCTGCAAGGGACCAGTCGTGCGCCGGTAAAAGCATTCGTTCAAGCAGCGCTATATCTCATGAGTGGTCGTTCCAATCTGGCGTCCCATTTGGAGCAGGTCACTTTCGAGACTAGCTTTCAAGACTGACTCTTGACTGTTTCTGCTTCGGAGTAATCAGACGTAGGCGATATCTGATACCAGTGTCATTTTGATTGCGTGGCAACGTGGGATGATGTGGACTATCCTACGCGAAAGTAACAGCAGCTACGAGATCTTGCTTCTAGGATTTCGAGCACCGTATGAGCCGAATGATGAACTACTTGGGTGATTCGGAGCTGATTGGGGTGTAACACACTATCCTCGGAGTTGAAAGCCAGTACGATTCTCGGCGGCGACAACAAAGTGAATCGCAGGGTGCCATGAACGATGAGGCGTGGCGCCCCAAACCATCAAGCCACATCAAAGAGGATACTGTAGCTGCAGACGCAGAGCACGAGCAGAGATCTGAGCACGGAGTAGTAAACGCGGTTCACTAGGAATCAGCACTTTGTCTGCCGTCTGTGCCGTCTGTTTGCTCTCGACTTGCATCTTGTACATGTATCGTCTTGGTCCCTGGTTTCACACTATCGCTGTACCTAAGTAGACAAGCATCTCGCACGAGCGTCAAAGTACTTTCTAAGCACCTTGATAACTTCAAGCCTCAAAACACCAGACTTGGCGGTACGGCTTTGCGAGACGTCGGTTCCCCACAGAGTGCGAAGTCTAAAAGAAATTGCCACATTCGGGTTAGTCTAGTGCGAGCTTGATCCAACGACAATTCGTCAACGCAGCTCCGGACTCGATCGATGAGATCTTGCCTGTGCTTTTGTGACATACGCTGTTACTTCGCTGCTGCCTAAGAGACGGTAGACGATAGATGGAGCAATTGATTCATACTTTTGTTTGCTCTTGCCGACTGGCAATATACCTCCATGACTTATGGAAGATCTTAACAAAACATGACAAGTCGATGACCACCGCAGTGGGTTGATGTGCCGTTGTATACAACGTGCCGTCCTTGTGTCTGGTGTATAGTTCGGAGAGCCTGAAAACAGCATGTTCAATATACCACAATCTAAATACACCTTGTCCGAAGCGCCTCGTCTTGCTTAACAACCACAGTTACTTTTCATCCCCGTTGTAATCGTCCCACTCATCATTTCTTCTGTCGGACTTGACTAGTTCGGTTCTGCTACAGAAACCCTGCTCCACGCCTTGTGCGGAGTTGTCTCTTCAGTTATATAAGTATTGTTATGGACGGTGTCTCTGCGGAACTTTCTACTGCTGCTCCGTCTGTTCCTCCTGTCATTGTTCCTGCACCGAAAGAAGTTCTCGAGACTTCGTGGTTCTGGTCCTATACATTTGGTGGAGCTCACTAAGCCTTTCGCTTGAACATTCTTGCCACTCGTCTTCAAAACAGTCACTCGTTTCAACATGCCTTTCAAGGCTCTTCACGACCTCGATGCATCCGAGGGAACTGTGCAGCTGCGTCAAAGTACTCTCACAAGGCCCAATTCTCTGTGACATCTTCATTGGCTTACACGAACACTTCCAGATGATGAGAATGGCGAAAGCACTCTCGTGCTCTTCCCTCACCCCAACATGAATGACCCTAACGACCCTCTACGCTGGCCGTAAGTTCTGAAAGCGGTATCAATCCGAGACATCCTCTAACAACCCTTTCCAGCACCTGGCGCAAGCATGTGGCTTTTGCATCTGTCTGTACTTTTACCTTCATGACCAACTATGCTATTGGTGGTCTCGCGCCCGCGTTCTACCCTTTGTCATTGCAATTCCACAAGACACAAGCCGAGACATCACAACTGCTCATTTACCCTATCCTCGTTCTTGGGCTGTTCAACTTCTTCTGGGTGCCGGTAGCCAATATCTTCGGCAAGAGACCTGTCTTCGTTTTTGCTTGCGGACTTCTCTGTGTGGCTTACGCTTGGGGCGCTGCTGCGCAGAGCTTCGAGTCGCTGTTCTGGTGAGTACCGATTCTGCTTTCGTGTATGCCAATGCTAATAAATATCAAGGTCAAATATCATCGCTGCCTTTGCCGGTTCCAGCACAGAGGCGCTTGGAGCTGCTATCGTCAACGATATCTATTTCTTACACGAGCGTTCTAACAAAATGTCCATCTACATGTCCGCTATCTCGACTGGTAACTCGATCGGTCCACTTATCTGCGGTTTCGTTGCGCAGACTCTTGGTTGGAGAGTAAGTTCTTCTGTTTTTCTTCTCTAAATTCTCTCTCACGATTCTCTGCGCGTGAACTAAAGACAAAAGGACTAACATGATTATCTAGTGGCACAAAATTATGGCTGCGATCTTTACCGGTGTCAACTTCCTCTGCGTTCTCTTCTTCGTGCCAGAGACGAGGTATATCCGCGACTACAACACTAGTCTTGCCAGTAACACCACTGACGAACTTCACCACGACTACTTCAAGGGTGAGAAGATCGACGCTGAGGCACCTGTCGCACGTGAAGTCCCTTCACCCCTTACCCCTCCTGGATCGAGACAGATACCCAAGAGGACATTCCTCCAGAACATGAGCTTATGGTCCGGCGTCCCTAAGAACATCAACATTGGCAAGATGTTCCTACGTCCTTTCGCTCTTATCATGTACCCTGCCGTAATTTACGCCTTCTTAGGCTACGCCGTCTCGCTTTTCCTAGTCGTCTCCGTTAACTTGCTCAACTCCTTCGTCCTGGAAGCTCCGCCATACAACTGGAGTATCGCCAAAGATGGTCTCATTAACATCCCTGGTATCATTGGTAACGTAGTTGGTTCTTTTGCGTCAGGATGGGTCGTCGACAAATACTGCGATTGGCGCACCAGGAAGAACAATGGTGTCTTCCAGCCCGAAAGTCGCCTTACTATGCTCATCGCCTCCGTTCTTATTGTCCCAGCTGGTGCCCTTCTCTTTGGGTACGGTGTCGGAAAAAACCTTGGCTGGCCTTCGCTCTTCGTCGGGTACGGCATGATTTCGTTTGGTCTTTGCGCTGTGCCTACTGTAAGTTCAAAAAAGGGTGTGACCGAAGACAGTTGACAGTGGCTAACGCAGAATATTCGAAGATCACGATGACTTACGTCTCTGATTGTTACCTTCCTGTCGCACCTGATGCTCTTATGCTCATCAACGGACTCAAGAACATCGTCGCATTCGGATTCTTATACGGTATTGTGCCATGGTTCCTTGCTGGACCTGTAAGTACTTTTTTGAGAACGGTAGATAGTTCCTTCGCTGACAGAATGACTAGATCAACTGCTTTGGCGCACAAGCTGGTATTTTCGCTGCAGTCATTGTTTGTGGTGGTCTGCCACTATATTTCTTGGGTGCACGAATCCGTCACGCTACTGGCAAGTGGCACATCATTCTTGAGTAGACGCGCTTTGTGATAGTAGACAGCTGTATCTGTGGCGGCATGAAAGCTGCCCATTTGTAACTTTTTTGTTAAGTACTTTTCCCCTATACCCCATTCATTCTGTATATTCAATATCATCACACTTTCTTGTCCTTGCCGACTTTATCTTTGTCCTTATTACTGCCATTCGTAAATCCAACCACGGCTTCCCTCGCCACCTGATTGATAAGTCTGAATCGATCTGGACCCAGATGCACTCCACCATACCATCTCGTGACCACCACCACGACATCCCAAACATCCATCACTTGCAACAAATGCAGCAGCCTGCTCCCCGCAGCCGTCTCGCCATCGTCATCACAGTCCTGATAAGATGCATCTGTAACAGCATCTCGGATCCGCCAAGCAGTGATATTGTGCGTGGCACGAGCGACTTTCTTGTCAGTCGCGAGCAAGTGGGCAATTGAGGCTTTTGCGGTGTACACGGATTGTACATTGCAGGCTCGCGCTACGAAGACGGATTTCTTTTCTGTTACGGGAGTGGATATAACCCAGTCTGGTGGCGGTATTGTTTCGTTCTGTTCTAACTCATGCTCATGATGAACGCTTTCAAAAAGATATTCACAGACGCTACCTTCATCCTCGGCACTGGTCGCGAGCAGAGGCTCCAAGTCTGTGAGAAGGTCGAAGACACATGGTTCTCCCGCTCGAAAGCAACTGCTGAGTACGTCTCGAGCTAAGAATGCTACCTCGCTAGCTTCTCCTCTTCGGGTCTCTGACCCAGAAGAGGCTGGTCCAATAATTGTCGGAGGCGTTTCAGGATAATCGGAGGGAAAGGATAAACGTAATGAAATGTGGTGATCTGGGATGCTTAGAATGCACGAGTGGCTCGTGTTGTTTGTTTCGTCTGATAGTACGAGAATATATGTAGCGTAGATTGCGTTGAGTGAGAGGATCTCGTCTTCGAGGGCTTGGTTCATATCCGAGACTCTAGGCTATTTGGGTCAATATTAAAGGGATATTCAGTTCTTCCTTCGGTATTGAAACAGAATGGGGAATAGGTAATTGTTCAATGCTCGACACCATTATAGCATAGATAACTTCTCAAACAGCTAAAGAGACCGAGACAGAACGCGGAAAAGACGGAAACGCTGCTTGCAAACCTGAAACAATATCTGAAACGAGTGAACACCCTAACCCTGCCCCGCATTCCAATGTGTGTCATGTTGACAATTCGAAAACTGAAAAGTCGATACCTCACTCTGACCTTGCCTCTTAATAATCCCTGAAAGTAATTCGCAAACCCGAGAGAACCACACATACATCAGTCGAGATGGCAGGAACCAATGGTGCTGAGATGAGTGTTGACGACAAGATCAACCTCATCGAGTACCAACTACAAGAAGTCTTGGACAAGCAGATCTACCAAGATGTCCTGAAGAAGGGAGAACGACCACTATGTATCTACTGGGGTGCGTAAATACGCTGTGCATGTTTCCCCGCCACTATTGCTTGCAAAAGCTGATGACTTCTGCTCCTACCAGGAACCGCAACAACAGGACGACCACACTGTGGCTACTTCGTGCCTATGCTCAAGATCGCCTCATTTCTCCGCGCAGGCTGCCGCGTCAAAGTCCTCCTCGCCGATATCCACGGCTTCCTTGACAACCTCAAAGCCCCTATCGAACTCGTCAAGCACCGCGCCGAATACTACAAGTTTGTCATCACAAATCTTCTGATTGCCATTGGTGTATCGATCGACAAGCTCGAGTTCGTGCTCGGAAGCTCTTACCAACTTACGCCTGAATATCAAATGGACCTGCTACGACTGTGCACGGTAGTGACGGAACATGATGCGAAGAAGGCTGGTGCAGAGGTGGTCAAGCAGGTTGAGAACGCGACACTAAGTGGATTGATCTACCCATTGATGCAAGCGTTGGACGAGCAGTATTTGGGAGTAGATGTACAATTCGGAGGTGTAGACCAGCGCAAAATTTTCACACTCGCAAAGGAGGTGCTGCCGAAAATTGGATACAAAGAGCGTGGGCACTTTATGAATCCTATGGTGCCTGGGTTGGCGGGCGGGAAGATGTCAGCTTCGGATCCGGATTCCAAGATTGACGTACTGGAGACACCAGAAGGGGTGACGAAAAAGCTCAAGAAGGCCTATGCAGCGCCGAAAGAGATTGAGGGCAATGGGATCATGAGCTTTGTGGAGTACGTGCTACTTCCTGCACGATCACTTAAGCACGGCAAGGCGAATTTCACAGTCGATCGGGAACGAGACGGCAAGGAGCCGCTTGTCTATGACACGATAGAACAGATGCATGAAGATTACAAGAACGATATCGTGAGTTTGGCGTTCTTTTACCAGTGCTATCTCAAGCTGATTACCTCTCCTTACAGCTCACACCACAACTACTAAAACAATCCGTCACAAAAGCGCTCAACGAAATCCTCGCACCAGTACAAGAAGCATACCAAGCATCGAAAGAATGGCAAAATATCGCAGAGCTGGCTTACCCACCGCCACCACCAGAGCCAAAGAAGGAAAAGAAAGTAAAGAATAAGGGCACAAAAGCACCAGGCGCGAAGGTAGAAGTTCAGCCAGATGGCAGTGTAGAGGGACAAGGCAAGGATCAGGTCAATGTGGCATCAAGTGCTGACGAAGCAATGAAGGACTTGGATTTGAAGAGTTGATCGAGAAGTTCAAAAGTTCAGAATCTAAGAACTGATTACAAAATGCGCTGGACGCCCTTGCGAACCATCGCAGAAGACATGTACGAAGTATTCCAAAGATGACAAATGATGTCGTCTCCAAAGGCATCTCAATATCCATCCAAGGGTCGCGTTTGTTTGCTTCGCCCTGCGTAGTGGAGCCAAAGCTCATCTAAGCCTGCCTCCCATAGCCTGTCAACTTAGCTCATTTAAACCCATGTACTAAAGCGCGTACTCCCCATTATCAAGTGTATAGCCCAAACAAGATCATTAGTACCTAGCACTTCTTAATCGTCATGACCCTGTCCACGAACTGGGACACCATCACACTACCAGCTTTGATGGCCGGGGTTGTATGCAAGCCACCTCCCTCTTCCCAATTATCATCATGCATGTCTGACATTCATCCACCACTCTCACTGCTTCGCCAACTCCTTCTGCCATTCTGCTGGCGTATAACACTTCGGTGTCCACGCATGTATCACTTTAATCTCCTCTTTCAGCGTCGTATTCACCAGTCTATGCCGCGCTAATCGTGCTTTGCCTTCGAATTGTGGGGAGACGATGTGTGCGCCGAACATTTGGCCGCAGCCACCTATACAAAGCATCTCACGTCAGCTTGTTATCCTCTTAACTCTTCGAAGTCCTCTTCTGCCGGTTGACTTCGGTCTATCAAATGGCACCATCCAAGTCTTGAGGTGTAGATGAGCCTGTGAGATGTGGGACATACCGCTCATATCTTCAATCTGGACAAACGTCGCATGCAATTGCTTTTCCAGTGTGGACTTCAATGACTCTGGTGTAATGCCGGTGGTTTGTTGTGTTTCGAGGGCATCGGTGTCGGTGTTGGCTGTGCCCGTGTGGTTTGCGCCTGTGTCGTGGCCTTGAACTGTTTGCGTGCGGTTGGTTGAGGAGGGGTCGGTCGACATTATGGTGATGTTGTTGGGAGAAGTGAGTGATGAGGTAGAGTGGTGTAGATCTGGAGGAGCCGGGTGCGGTGGAAGCTTGATCTGGTGAGTGGGGATGTTGCTTAATGGAGGGTAAGTTTGAGATGTGTTTCAAATTGTGTTTCGGAGCACTGCGGCGGAGTTGGTGCCTTGGGCGGTGATGTCATGTGTTTACATGTATTTTTGTGAAGAGGACAATGATGGACGCTTGATCGAAAGATGCGAGTAAGAGCAAGAGCATAAGGGCCTATCATAAGCGATGCTTGGGTTGGAAAACAAACGTTATCAGGTTGCTCAGACTTTTCAGGCCAAGAATTTGCATCCACATTGCATCTTCAGGGCTATGGAGGCTTAGAGGTCATGTACTGCACCTCGGCCAAGCAAGATCTGCTGTACATGCTAGCTGGGCCACCAGAGCCTACACAACACTGATGGAGCCGTGATGTTCTCCATTTGAGATAACGATATTAGCCAGTGAAGACGAAGTCATTATTGAACAAGCTCTATGCCTAACTTATCAAGATGAAACATCAAGCTCCAACAGTCTTGCCCTTCTGTACTGAGCTGTGTGATTAGATCTGCCTGTTGGAACAGTTAAGCAGGAGCAGAGACTATGCTCTACCCTGAGCCTTGTTGATTCACCTGACTAGGTATGTGAGGTCGTGTGAGTGAACACTCAGGTACGTACCTAAGCTGAATGCTTGCTGAAACACACTGCCACCTCTGCTTGGCATATGCCAAGTAAGGGCTGACCCTCAGGAAGTACGTCTCAATTCATACTGATGGTCTCTCATTTGCTACACACACTGCGGAGCATCGTTACCACTCTCATACATGCTAAAGCTATTCTCAGAGGTATCACTAAAACCTTCACTTGGCAAGACGGCGCAGCCGTGCTTGTAGCAAAGCCCCATTACATAAATCAAGGGCTTAATCGTACCTCTCGAGACACATATATAATGGAACACTCCTTCGAGCTAATACTCAACAAATATTTCTTACCTGAATCACCACCTCGTCCAACGCCAACAACCCACAACTACCCACATAATGAAGTACCTTGCTATCCTGCTCGCATCCACCCTAGTCCAAGCTGTCGACTACGGCTTTTGCAAAGCAAATGGACAGAATGGCGTTTGTGTCTCGACATCCTCGTGCTCTAGTGAGGGCGGAAAACGTACCGCTGGACTCTGTCCTGGCGACGCTAGCATTCAATGCTGCACTTATGGAACCTGCCATGCCAAAGGATTAGCTGGCGTTTGCGAGTCAACCTCTACCTGCAAAGGCACCAGGTGAGGAGGGAGTACCATCCATTGTTTCGGGCAGATGCTAATTGCGGTAATAGCACCGCCGGCCTGTGTCCGGGTCCCGCCAACATCCAGTGCTGCACCTCCAGTGGAAGCGGTAACAGCTGTCCTCCTGCATTGAATTCGGCTTCTATCAGCCTCATCAAGCTCTCCGAAGGCTTCAGCGGCTCTCCCTATATTGACGCAGCCAAGAATCCAACGGTAGGCTATGGTCATTTATGCTCGACCAAGGGCTGCACCGAGCTCGGCTACGACTATCCCATCTCCGAGACCGAAGGCCAGGCGCTGCTTCAGAAAGACCTTAAGACGTACGAAAAGTGTCTCGATGCTGCTGTCAAGGTCAAACTCAATGCAAATCAATACGGCGCCTTGACCAGCTGGACATTCAACATGGGTTGTGGAGCCATGCAGGGAAGCACGCTTGTCAAGAGGTTGAATGAGGGAGACAGCCCAAATACTGTTGCAGCAGAGGAGCTGCCAAAGTGGGTCAGGGGAGGTGGGCACACGCTTCCGGGGCTTGTCAAGCGTAGAGCTGCTGAGGTCGAGCTGTTTCGTATGGAGACTAGTGTTGGTGCTATCCCGTGCTAGTTGATGAAGCTGCCGGTGTTTGACGCGGAGATGTTTGGCAGAGCCTTGAACACTAAGAATCTGTTAGATTACAATTTGTATCTCGCTTTCCTAAACATAGCAGCATACCTCTATAGTCTCGGAAATGTCGCTCGTCATGGGCGTTCTTCTGCTGAGCGGAAATGTGAGGCCGCCAGAGCCGGTATAAATCTCCTTGTGCCAGTCGATCCTACTTGACTCCTGCCTTTTTCAACAGGTATTTTCTTTTCCTCGTCATGCTAGCGTCGATATATTTCCAATCGATCAGATGTACTGTACAGGCGAAGGGATCGGGTGAGTGATTTCAAAGTTGTTTCAGCATGGTTTCAAAGTCTTTGGTTTATGGTATCTCATTCGTAGCCTCTACCAGGATACCTATTTATTAGCTACAATCATCTTATCCCAAGCGTCCGTGAGTGGCATATCCAGGCATTATTCAATTTTGGCGCTTGATTCCAGCGTCTATATCTGTTGTTCAAATTGCATGGAGAACTCAGTGAACAATCAGATCATTCATTCCTGAACTCACAAAGATGCGAGCCTAGGACAAAAAGATCCGACGCGAAGCTCGTACCCCAGAACTCTTCGTAGCCATACGGATCTCTCTTGCTTCAGCCTGATACTCTGCACTGTCTGGGAGTAAATCAAGAGCATGATCCATGGCTTCGTTTGCATCAGGTAATTTCCCCAGATACCGGCTAGCTTGGGCAATGCAGAAATATCCACGCGAATGGATCACCCTCCACGCGATGCCGTCGGTAATCGGTACCCTGCGAAGCAGCTCGACACTGCGTTGGGCATAGAACACAGTGAGATGTGCATTCTCCTGGCAATTGAAATTCGGTGACTTAGCGCGTAAGACATATATGATAGCGAGTCCGAGGCTCACCGTATGCATACTGCGAAAGAGTAATTTGCTGACCCTTGTTTTGTCCTCCTTGAAGAGAACCTTAAACTGAGGCGAGCGCAGGGTTGACGAAATGACATCATCAGCGGTGGTGTACAGAGCGAAAGCCTTGTCGAATTGATCGCGTGCAAGCGCAAAATCACCTTCTTTGCACAATGATCTTGCATTCTCTAAGAAGTCCTCTCCACAAGTCCACTTAGTACCAACAATCTTCGAAATCGCTTGCTGGGCGTTATTGGTGTCGGTAAGGTTGATGAGAACGAGGTCCTTGTATTCAGAGAACTTGGTTGCCGTTTCTGTAAGTAAAGCATGTTCTTTGATCCTAGCAACCTTATCAAGCTGTTGTGCGGGATGTTTGAGGTCAACCAGCGACGATAGTTCACGGTAAGACCAGATTTCACCGGCCGTATGTATTTGCTGTATCGTCCTGAGCCATCATCCCGCATGACTCTGTGACAGAAGTCCTGCAGGCTTGCCATGTCTGATAGCATGACTGTAGCCGTCGAGCCAGCGATCTTTTTCTTTTGATGTTTAGTATCGGTGATCGACACACGCATGTTGTAGTTTTTGAATTGTTTGACACAAGGTCCCTGTATGCACCCACTTGGAGTTAAGGCTTTCTTGACAGTGGCTGATGCTTTGATGACCAAGAGTACGTAAATTTGTGTGGTGAGAATGACTTCTGTAAGCTCATCATGGATCCGATGATTGACGCGAAACAAGCTGGCGCCGCCGATTCCAGCACGGCGATTGAGGACATGAGAGTATACCTGATTCATTGTCAGTGGGAAGCGTTGATCGTGATGACGCGTGTTCACGAAGCTCACCTGGTTCCTTAGCTCACGAGGCAGCTTTGTCAGGAACGCTGAAGGATTGGTATCAGGCTCTTTGTCTGTCGAATCATTGGCAAGGCGAGCCAAGTTCTTCGTCTCAAGCTGACAGCATTCGCATCCTTTACATGCGGCTATTGCGCTTCTCGCCTACATCTTTTCGAGCTCTCTGGAGATGAAACAAGAGATCTTTTTGTCGAGGAACCAATCGAGCCCTACACGCGTAATGCTTCTTCGTGCTTCTCTCAGTCTCTGGACATCTTCATAGGAGGATCCTACATCTTCTCGAGATATCGCGTGTTGTTCTGATGTCAGGAAGATGAAACAAGAGATCTATTTTTAATTTCCCGGGTGAAACGTTGTGTGAGCGGGGTAGAGTGCGGGGTATATCAATATAGTGTTTCAGGGCCAGTTTGACAATCTGAACTACACAACAACACATTCAGAATGAAAGCAGCAGTTTTCCACGGCCAAGGTGATCTCCGCATCGAAGATGTTCCCGAACCAGAATGTGGTGAAGGGCAAGTGAAGGTCAAGCCAGTTTGGTGTGGTATTTGCGGAACTGGTTAGTATGCTCTCGTTTCGATGCAATTGTCCTCGATACAGCTCAATGTTGATCCATCGTGTGCGGAGACCTGTAAGACTTCTTTGCTGATGACTAGTTAGACCTCCACGAATACCTTGGAGGTCCAAACCTCTGCCCAACCACACCACATCCCATCACCAAAGAGAAAGTTCCTCTCACATTCGGCCACGAATTCAGTGCCATCGTGACTGAAGTCGGCAAAGGAGTCGAGGGCTTCAAGAGAGGCGATCGCGTTGCCGTCGAGGTATGTATCACAATCTTTAATATAACTAGCCATGCTCGATCTCATCCTATCCCAACAGCCAATTATCTGGTGTGGAAAGTGTCCTCGCTGCAAATCCAACTACCACAATTGCTGCGATACAAACGGCTTTATGGGACTTTCGGGCTGGGGCGGTGGCCTTTCATCCTCTGTCGTATGCCCTGTCACCTCTCTGTACCACATCCCAGACAACGTCAGCATGGAAGCTGGTGCGCTTGTTGAACCGCTAGCAGTGGGCTGGCATGCGGTTAAGATGTCTCCAATGCAGGTATATCTTCATCTCATTCCTCTCCTATATCTTGCGATACCATTATGTTAACACAGCGCTAGCCTGGCGAGACAGTACTAGTGCTCGGTGGCGGGCCCATCGGTCTCTGTGTGATCCAAGCACTAAAAGCAAAGGGAGTCGGCAGGATTATTGTGAGCGAAGTAGCAGATCAAAGGAAAGAGTTTGCCAAGGACTTTGGCGCCGATGTTGTCATTGACCCGAGCAAGGAGGATATCGTTGAGAAAGTCAAGGGTTTGACTGATGGCGAGGGAGTTGCGGTTGTTTTTGACTGTGCCGGTAAGTGAATCTGTCTGTGGCGTTGGCGTTGGCATTGATACTGAAATGAGCTATAAACCTCGCCGATGTTGGCAATGGCTCTAAAATGAGCTATGACACAATTGATACTGACAATGGCGGTCTTCATCTAGGAGTCCAAGTCGGTCTGGACACAGGGATCCTATGTCTTCGAGCTCACGGCACGTTCTTGAACATTGCGATATGGGAGAAGCCAGCAACGATCTCACCAAACATTCTCACGTTCAGCGAACGCAAATACCAAGGAATTGCGACGTACGAACGAGGCGACTTCAAAGAAGTACTCGAAGCTATCAGTAAAGGGCTCATCAAGCCAGAGAAGATGATTACTAAGAAGGTCAGATTATGTTCGAAACGCTCCTTCTGAGGACAAATACTGACAATGGAGTACAGATCAAACTTGATGATATATTGGATCAGGGGTTCAAAGCTTTGATTGAGGACAAGGCAAACCAGGTCAAGATTTTGGTTGATCCTATAAACTGATGACTCTGCTTGTATGGTAATGAGCTTTGCAATGTAACATATAGCGTCGTGTGTACCATTCCATAATCTAAAAAGATTCAGTCTAGCTTAACAGGATGCCCACTTCTTCAATCGTCCTTGGATAGATGTATCTCAAAGGCATAGCACCATACTCTTCAGCATCTTCGGGCACTTCGTCAATCTTGCGTAACCCGGATTCATCGATCCTCTCAAGCCATTCCACAAACTGCTCGAATGCTGCCTTGAACCCATCAGCACCGCGGCTAATGACCTGTCCCAATAGCACTTTATCTCTCAGATATCTCAACTGCTCGTTAGCATCAATGATCGCGCTTGGCAGGAACGCGTCCAATCTTTGTGCTAACTCATGCAGACTGTCTTCTGAGAAAGTTGGTGATGCAAGCAGAGCCTGAAGCGCAGCCGAACTGTCTGCTATATCACGCACTTCGCGAATCTCCTCCACCAGCACGCTTAATCCAGATTGCTCTAGCAGATAGCTTTGCGTCCATTCGCTGAGAAGTGTGATGTGCTCGTTTATGCTCGCGTCGTTGTTGATGATTACTGGCTGTGCTATATTGCGGAAAGAGTGGAGCGTAGTCTGGCAGGTCTGTAAACAATTAATGTTGAAGAAGGATGATCCGGGTAGAGGCACTGTGCTCGCTAGATCCGAGCATATGATGATGAATGGTGTAAGTGCCTCATCTATGATGAGGTTGAAAGCCTCGTCAGAAGCGGCGCTAGACGCGGCTGATGTTTCGTAGCTAGTGAGGAGTGCGCGTAATTGCTCGAGTGCATCTTCCAGGAAGTCAGGCGTAGAGAAGTTGTATGGCACAGAGGCATCAGTTGAGGCGGACGTGAGCTGGACACGCACGAAAGTCTTGAATTGGTTTAGTGCGTTTGCCCTCATCTGATCCATCGTACCCAGGAACTCAGTACTGTCAACCAAGCGTGCGAATATATTTCTGTAGAAAGCAATGAGGTTGGCGACTTTGTACGCTAGAACCGGGTCGTCATGGTTCTGAACAACCTGGTCGACTCTCTGTCGGAAAACTTGTGATGCACCTGCCAGACCACGGTCGATAAGATGACCAAGTGTTTTTCTACCATCGAATGTCTTGTGTTGTTCTTCCTCTGATCGGGACCAAGGCTCGCTCTCTAGTCCTGCTTTGATACTTCGTGCAATCTCGTCACCTTCAGAGACGAATAATCCTTCTAATGCTTCTCTTTCCGACACAGCAGTCGAATGTAGCCAGGCCATCATGTCACCGACATAGCGGAGGGGATCGTGCATTGAGAATTCAATTGGTCGCTGTGCCCCAGCCGCAGGCGCAGAAGATCCGGTAAGAGCAGCGTAGAATGCGTCCAGCAATGTCTTCTCTCTTGCCTCAGCGAACGTGTCGAGGCAGTTTTGGAACAAAGCGGGTCTTTCAGCAAGCACTCTCACACCTCGCCGTAACGATGCGTTCAGCTGGGGATTCTCCAGATCCAGTGACTTGAACTCTCGTTGCACCCAGCGATACAGTTTCTGAAATGCTGCATTGAGGTTCTTCGAGCTGGCATCCAGGATCTCAAGACCAAGGCGCTGGTTCTCGCTACTGAGGAGGACCTGGGAGTCTTGGTGGATCTTCTTAGCCTTAACTAGTGCCACAAAGAAACTGTCATCTACAGGATCGGCGGTCGAGGTCAAAAAGAGCAGTTCGTCCTCGGAAAGTACAAAATGTGCATTGAATGCTTGTAGTAGCTGTTTCTTGGTAGTAACCTCTCTCTGTTTTGTCAAAAGTACCTCTGCTTCCTCCAACATGGGTGCCGTTTCGAGTTTCGCTGCAGATACATGTCTTCTCATTTCTGCCACAGTTTGTTGAAGCTTGGACAGTGCTGTGCCGACATTACTTAATTGGGCAGCGACTATTCCAAAATCACTGATAATCTCGGCGTTGCTAGTAATAACATCTTGTTGTAGGTCAAGACGTAGGTTACGGCGGGTAGCAGGAGTGTTTTGTATTTTTCTCGTGTCGAGAGCTTCAAGTGCGTCTCGTATCTCGATATTTGCTAGAGAAGACGACAAAATCGAGGTAATCTTGGTGTTTAGAGCGCTTAGACGAGGAGCTTGCCCATCTATCATCATTGTACTCTGCATTTTAGGCAAAGCAAGGCAAGGCAAGGTACCTATTCAATGATGGGAGAATGAAACAGATTTTGGCCAAAAGAAGTCTAGAATAGGAGAAGCACGTGACTCAGCCCTGGCTCACTTGCGCGTGTCACGTGTGTTTCATCTTTGCTTCGGAATTTGGATTAGTCTCGCGAACCAGACGTTTTTCGTGCCGAGAGTGTCCTTATAAAACGCCTATAAATCGCATATCTACCTTCCTAATTAGGTAATATATTCATCATGTGACCGTCATTTTTGAAAAACGTCTGGGACTATTATATAGACTTTGTATGGCTATACCTAGATGCCTAATAAAAAGACGCGTTTTACTAACAACTAGTTGATACCCTCCTACCTAACAATTTTTTTTTTTTCTAATTTAAAACTCGTTAATACTCTAGTGACTATCTTTAGACTTATACGAATCGAATGAACTACCTATAAACCGCCTATAAAGAGAGCATTAGGGAGAAAATAGCTGGTTAAAAAAAATGTACCCGATTTAAGAGCGATGAAAAACTAACCACTCTAACTTTAAGCCGCTATCCTACGATCAACTTTACACATTACCTCTTACCGATACTTTAGTGTACTATCCTAATACCTATTCCTCCATCTGCCCCCGTGCGACACGTTGAAACGCGCCGTAGGCGTAGAATATACGCGTTATAGTTGTGGTTTTGGCACTGTTAGTTGATGAGGTGATGTTAGGATGACTAAGCATCTATAACTTATACTCGCAAATCTTCGTCGCGTATTTATAATTAACACAACGTGACTACTAGTGTTTTATATATATGAAATGGATCGTACTAACCTATAGAGGTGCACTATATAGATAGATAAGCTTAGTTCACGCGTTATAAGACTGCAGGTAAAAGTAGTACGATATTTAGGTCGCTAATGCCTTATTAAAGTTACATAATGTTCCTAGACCCTCCGGCGGGCAACGCGAGTCATCAGAAAGTGTGCCCGAGAAGGTGGGTTTGCGATTTCCGAGACTAAATTTAGATACTCGACACGACGTTCGTAACTATGAAGTCAAGACTGTAATATAGCTGCATAAGTGATTAAGAAACATGCGCGGACTGCGCCTGGCGACTTGATGTCTTCTAGTTCTTCAAACACACGATAGCATCTTCATTCCACGCCCTGATGGCAGCCACTAATACACTTGATCGATTCCTCGTCGAGATCTCGAAATTATTGCGCGAAAAGGACGCCGTTCGTATACAGCAATACCTCATCATTGAACCTCCATACTCCCAGCAATACCAGCAAATAGTACAGGAATTGCGAAACGCATTTCCCAAAGGCAGTGAGGATACGCTAGAGCAAAAATGCAGTAATGCGCTGCCGGAAGCACGAGATGGAGAAGACGACGCGCCGTGGACAGCATTCTTGAAATTCATGATGCAGTACTTTGTCTTTCTTCGCGATGTTGATGTGGCCAATCTGCTCGATACTTTCACTAGTCTGAGTGAGCTTGTACAGTAAGTCGAGTAGTTTGGCTGCCTATTTAGGTATGGTGCTTATAAACAGCCAGAAAGTGTAACAGTGCGCTCGCTCATGCTTCTTTGGGCGTCCTGGTTCTCCCCACAGTCATCTCATTCTCACGTGTGCTATCACGATTGGCCATCGGCCTCGACAAGCAGCCGGAGCTAATAACACATCTCGCTAAGGGCTCGTCAGATGAAGGTGGTGTCAAAGAGACGCTCCCAGAACGAGCAGCAAACATCGTCAGAGGAGCATTTGTTACGTGTCTTAACGATAGATACAGTGGAGTCAAAGACGGCAAGCCTGAGGGCAAGAAGCTCGGCATATACAAAACAGCCAATATCTGTCTCAAGATTTTGTTTCAATGTCGAAAAACACGCAATGCGGAACAGATCTTCACCAATATCGACAACCAGTCACCACCTCTGGCAATATATCCAAAATCAGAACGAGTCTCGTATCTGTATTATCTTGGACGATACTTATTCTCTGTCAATCATTTCTATCGAGCTCAAAAGGCACTACAAGAAACCTACAGTTTATGTCACACAAAGTGTTTTCAACAAAGGCGTTTGATACTAATATATCTCATGGCATCCAATATAGTGATGGGTAGGTTCCCTCCACACAACTTATATCTAAGACAAGAAGCGCATGGCTTGATGGAAAGGTTTCATCCTGTTTGCAGTGCCATTGCAAAAGGTGATCTTATAACCTTTCGTGCGTTGTTAGATTTTGAAGGTCCAAGTGGTGCTTGGTTTCGACATTTTCGCATATTGTTACAACTACGCAACAGAGGCGAGGTACTGGTATGGCGAAGTATCATACGCAAGGCGTTTCTTATCAGTGGCAACCAGGGAGATGCAGCGTCAAAGAAAGCTCCTACGATATCACTCCAAGACGTCCTTGTATTCATGAATGCATTGGATCGTGGTCCGAATGGTGGAGGAAACTATATCGATCCAGATTTCGAAGGCTCACCAAGTAACCTGACCGCATCTCCAGATGTAGACATGCTCGATGTGGAAAGCATAGTCTCTTCACTCGTTGAGCAAGGTCTGATGAATGGCTACATATCCCACAGATTATCGCGTTTTGCAATACAAGGCGCGAAACAGATAGGGGGCTTGGCTGCCGGCTTTCCTAATGTATGGAGCACTCTCAGTAACAATGCGAAGGAGCAAGGTGTGCCTGGATGGAAGGAACAGAGGATAGGGGGTTCTAGAGGTGGATTTGGAGGTGGAATGGTAGTAAATCTGTCTGGAGCCAGGCCAGCAGGCGCGGGGGCATGAGAGGTTAAGCGAACAAGTCTATAAGCGATGTTTACTGAGGTGATCAAGATGAAATCCAGGAGGCTGTAACAAAGTTGTCCAGCCACGTTATCATTAAGCTTTAAGGAGATGATTTTCGGATCTCAGATATGCGCCAAGCCGGGCGATCTGTTTCAGTAGACTACACACTAGTGCGCGGATCTTCGACTATACTCGTTGACGATGCCTTGATCCATTAATCTAGTCCCTGCAAGCTTACTTACCACGAGGCACCCTCGCCTCCCCAGGCTGTCACACCATGGCGGCTGCTGGTCCGAGTACGCCTCTGGACTTCATTCGAGAAGAGAGTACGCGGCGACCTCTGTATCCCTCACACAGTCGACACCCCGGCGTCGCACAGGCCCAAACGAGCAGCCCGCGCATTGCAAACGAAAGTAGTACACCGCCGACCAGCTACTGGAGGAACTGGAAGAAGTCGTCCAGAGCATCGCAGAGGTCATCCGAAGGACAGCAGTTTCGCGTTGGCAATATTGGACAGAATGGAGCGCTATACTTGAGGTGAGGCTAAGATCAGCTGCTGCTCTAACGGATCTGTGAGGCCCATAGACTGACCCGGTTGTGTTTGCCCAATCGTGTAGGCCTGTCGCTGAACAAACACCGCATACTCAAAACACACAATGGACGCTGCCGTCTGATCTCGACCTTCCATCTGATGATCACTCAACAGAAGACAATAACTGGGAATCTGGAAGCATTATGTCGAGTCCCGATAGGTTTTGGACGCCACGGAAGAATCGACCGAGGCAGGCAACTATGGGCTCGAGCGCATCGCACCTTCCTACGCCTCCCACATCTCCAACTCATCTCAGATCCAAATCTGGTTTGAAAAGTCACAGCGCACAACCCGGCGTTGGTAGCCCAGCAGCAAAACCACCCCCTCCAACGACGCCCAGATTCCAGCTCCTTGAAGTCCCAATACCTCATTACAGACTTGGTGTTCCGCAGGTACGTAGCATCCAGCGCTGAGTAGACAACCTTCAGATTCGATTTCCTTGGCGCTTCCATCCGAACTCTCCACGCTTCTTCCAGAGACGATCTTGCGCCGTATCTTAGCAGCAGTACTGTTACTGACTGTGTACAGTTCAATAAAGGCAACGCGGTGATTCGTAACTCCATAGCATCATCGATCGCATCCGGCTTCGACAGAACCTCCATGTCCTCCTCGCGACGCGACTACGGCGCCATGTTTCCCGAACCACCAATGTTTTCGCGACAAGAGCCATCACGAATACCAGAGAAGATAATGGAAGACGAGCTTGAAAGGAAGTCCAGTGTCAAGACAATAACACCCCGAACACCTGTACAGGAAACAGCCTCACGAAAAGCAGATCAGCCTCGTGTTCCCCAAGTCAATTTAGCACCACCAAAAGCTGCGCAACATATTGATGATGCGCGACGGGTGTCGCGAACAGTAGAACTGACAGGCGCAACAGCAAGTGGACTCATGGCTCAAATCACCTCTCCATCCGACTATGTTTCAAACTTCGAGCTTCTACACGACTTTTTCCTTACCTATCGATCGTACATTACGCAGGCTGATCTTTTAGCATATATGTTCACGCGTTTGGAGTGGTCAATGACGGCAGATAGTGACTTTGCGAGAATCGTCAAAGTGCGTGTATTTGTCGCTATCCGGCACTGGCTATTGAACTACTTCCTGGAGGACTTCGTTCTCAACCGAGCATTGCGCAGTCAATTTTGCAAGCTTGCCAACAGCTTGTGCCAAGGTTTACGAAGAAGCGCTGCAAAAGATGGAGATCGCAATATTTGCCGTGAGATAAAAAGATGCTATTGTGACCAGCTGCGACTCTACTGGGACATTCCGAGAACACTTGATCCAGATGCGAGAGTATATCCTGGAGGTGAACTTGGCTCTCGAGATCCAATGCTTGCAGATGAGGTTTTAGAGAAGCCGGCGCACAGCTATGCTCATACTCAGCTTTACAATAGCCCTTTGGCAATGAAGCATATTACAGCGCTACCTGAGCACGACACAGGAGAAAGAATGAGGCAGACACAAAATCCAAGTATGTCAACGGCTCCAGAAGAGGTACTGGCTCTTCGACGCCGCCACGAATATCGTAACAGTGATCAGAGCATAGACGTAACATGGTGCGCAATGCCACGGAAAGCACTTCGAAACAAGCTTCACCACTCGAAAACACCCCTGGGTCCTCGTTCAGCGACTCCAGAGGCAATGCGGGAATATATGGGAACACCACAACCAGCTCCAGCACCAAAGACGCCTTTACAATCACCCAGACTTCCTTTCCAGAGTGATGCAAGCTCGAGTACTGCTCCGGACATATATGCATCGCCGTCCTTCCTGAATGCGACATCTCCCGCTCCAACAGCACTGTCATTATCAGGTAGCCTGGTCAGAGGCATGGGAGTGCAACCAATGTCACCACAAGTAGTGATACCACGAGACACGGATATAACACATAGCGTCGCGCCATCATTCGTTGATCCCTTCACAGGCAACTCCACACAACATAGACCGAGCAAGTCCTCAGTCTCCACCGGGCCTAGTCTCCTAGGCTCTGTTCGCAGAGCTCTCAGCGTACGAAAGTTCAGCACGAATACACTCCATGGCCCTTCCCGAAGTCGAAATGCCTCGAAAGCGTCCGGTCGTGGTTCGGCTACCCCAACACCTTACATGAGCTCGCCAGGCATGCCTGGTCGTCCTTCGGGAAGTATGCCACGAGTCGATATGCTTGCTGCACAGTTACTGCAAAGTTTTGAGAGCGCAATCCGAGGCCAGACTGAGCAAAACGACACCTTGCAACATACTGGTAGCGGGAATGAAGCTGTAGTACAGACTTCGGGGATCGCCGAAGTACCACCACCGATAACCGAAGTATCTGAAGTCAGTGACGAAAGGATTGAATATGGCCAAGCCCTCACCCAGGGTGAAGAGCCCACCCATATGGGACCTCCCAACATCGTAAAGAAAGAACCTGAACTGGAACGCGTGGAAGAGTTTCCACAAGAATTGCCACAAGAGAAGCGTTCAAAACACCGTCATGCTCTTTCCGCCGAATCCAATTTCACGGATTGGTCAGCAGGTATCCGAGGCTCGCATCATGCACCATTGAATGAAGCCCTGCATAAAGATATAGCAAAGAGCTCACCTACCTTGACGCAAGACATTACAACACGGTTCAATGATGCTCCTATTGTTGAGGAGTCTAGTGAGGTCGAGACAGTCGTCCATGGACAACCTGAAGCCCTGTACTTGCGCAACTACAATAAATTTCCCTATGGGCTGTCACCGAACTCAACACAAAAGAGCCTGGGTGCCGAAACATTTGTCACAGACGTAACAGACACATCCACCAACGATCCCTTTTCTTTGGAAAGGATCAACAGCCGACACATCAAACGTCAGCCAGGAGGAGACCTTCGTGCTCATGAACATGTCCGTAGTCTCATGGTGCCTCCTCAACACCACTCCATGTATCTCCTTGAAGATGACGGCTCAGTCTCACCTTCAATGTCAGACATCGTGGAAACGACTGGTCCAGGGCAGGCCAATGAACGCGCTTCTGCGCTTGGAATGTTGACCACTCACTCTTCTCAGCAACTAGCAAACATGGATCCTCTATTTGTACAGGCCGCTGCTGATCTTGCCGCATTACCCGACGAGGCGGACGACGGAGGCATCGAAGCCACTCTTGCAAAGCTGGAAGGTCGGATAACGACGCCCGAGTATGATGAGTTGAGTCAAGCTGCACGCATGAATGCGCTTGACCGCTTAGAGCGGGCAACATCTTTGTCTCGTCCAGACTCTGCACAGGCACAGAGCGAAGATCTGAGACGGCATCGCGAAGAAGAGGTAGATGGTGTTGCCATTACTCTACCACCCGATGCCCACTTGGAAGATGCCCAGGAATCGTTCAATACAATGATCACTCAGCCTCGTACTCATGATCTGTCAAGCACCCGAGCGGCATCCATTAGCGACAGTATGACCTCGTACTCGTCTACACCAATACTAGAACGTGGTGATAGTAGCAGAGATCAGCGTCATCATTATGACAGAGAAGGAGCCATGGTGCTACCGTCTGACCCACTCACTGCCGCTGATGAGTCTTACGTTACAGCAATGGAGAATGAGATGTCTGACGAGCAGCCAGTCAGCGAAGAAGGCCAGTCAGTCGTGGGCTCAGTGATCGAACGTCCACAGTACGAACGTCATAGGCGAGCTATTCCATCGCAAAGTACCCAGAGGTCCTTCCTGCTTGATCCAGATCAGAGTCTCAGTCATCTCGATGCTACACCACCCGAAGAGCCTCGGCGTGCTATTGCCAGATCTGAGATGCGCAGTTTCTATGATGATGCTGACTCGGTACACGAAGACGATGTTCTCCCTCACCCGTTAGCACACCCGAAGACACCTCCTCGAGCTATCGAATCCATCAAATTGCAGCCCGAACCAAAATCTTTAGCTGACCCTCGTCTCGCCGAATCTGTCTCGAGGGCCTCACTTCGTCGACATGTCCCCCTGCAAGATCGAGTCGACTATCATGCTCGTGCCGCTACCGACTTAAGGGTTGGATCTGGCGGTACCATCCGTGAGATGAATACCATTTACGCGCCTCCACCACGGCCTCTATTCTCTATATCGACAAATCACTATCCGTTTGTGCTCGCTTATGAGGCCGCCATCCTTGCTCAGCAATTCACTCTGATTGAGAAGGATGCCTTGAGTGATATCACCTGGCGAGAACTCGTCGATCATCGCTGGAGCTCGATACAAGACCCTCACCTCAACTGGGCTGACTATCTCAACTCTTTCAATAATAGCCCAGAAGAGCTGTACCTTCGCGGCGGCATTGATGTTTGTACTACACGGTTTAACTTGATGGTGCAGTGGGTCAGCTCCGAGATTCTGCTTACACAAGAGGTCCACGAGCGCGCCGCTTGCATCAGCAAGTTCATCCAGATCGCCTCGGAATGTCGCAAGATCCGCAATTGGGCTACGGCCATTCAGATAACGATGGCGCTCACATCCTCACGAGTGCAGCGTCTGACACGTACATGGTCCTTGATGCTTGACCACGATCGACAGGATTTGCAGTCTCTTGATATTATGATCCTACCCGCGCGCAACTTCAGCAACATACGCAATGAACAAGATCGTCACCGCATCAAGGCTGATCGAGCGAACGAGGACAAAAGACTTGGTCGAGCTAGTCCCAGCGGCATCGGTTGTGTGCCGTGGATGGCTCTCTATACACGAGATTTGGTGGCCAATGCACAGAAGCCTGAGTATCTTGAGGCACCAATGGCAGTAACAGCAGACGGAGTGGTTTTGACTGATTTGCCTGGTGCTGAAGACAAGATTGGCACAACACATGGGGCGATCAATGAAAGAGTCATCAATGTCGAGCGTATGAGAGCTTCAGCTTCGATAATAAGACATTTTGTCGACCTGAAAAGAGCAAGTGAGGAATATGTGCTGAGGAGCGTGCCGGAGATACTTAGTAGGTGCCTTTGGATTGCGGCTCTACCTGAGGAGGAGTTGGAGAGCAGAAGTCGAATGATAGAGCATTAGGTTTTTCTGTTCTTGTCTATATGTTTTACAGTAGTATTTTCTTTTGCTTAAAGGCAGCATCATTCATCTACTTTTCGCTTCATCTTCTTCTTTCGTCCTTCTCTATACATTACTTTTCTGATCTCAAATCCTCGTGGTAAATAAGGTTATAAGGTTAAATCCTTCTCCGAACTCCCCCACACATATCATCGGAGATAGAGGAAGAGGCACGCGATGTTCTTAGCCTTCTACTAACAAGATAAACATGGCCGAGAGGACGGCGATGACACTGGCGCCACCCAGTCCAGATGTACGATTAGATTCCTCGAGTAGAACGTCCTCACACTCGCGATCCCGCTCACCAGACGTCCTCTCCCTCCTCTCCAACGACGACCTTCCCGAACTTCGTACCATCTCACGACCACAAACACCCGTACCTGTATATCCGGCCACTCCATCTTCGTCATCAGTACCCGGTAACAAGATACAACCTGTAAAGTCAGAGCCGAGCGCAAATGATGTGCAAAAGTCGAGTCCACGGAAGAAGAGCTGGAGGGTCAGATTCTGGGAGATCTGGGACGGGAATTATGGCTTGATGCTCGTCTTTCTAGCACAGCTATTTGCAACACTGATGAACGTTACGACGGGACTTTTGGAAAGCAAGGTTGATGGTGGTGGAATGAATCCTTTTCAGATTCTGTTCGCCAGGATGAGTATTACGGTGGTGTGTAGTCTGGTGTATATGTGGTACAAGTCGACGCCGGACTGGCCACTGGGAGCGAAGGAGGTACGATGGCTGCTTGTTGCGCGTGGCGTGGGTGGGTTCTTTGGCGTTTTTGGCCTATACTGGTGAGCCATCCCATTGAGGAGTTGATTGTCTTGTGGAAGGCTGACTGCTAAATCTTTCAGGTCTCTACAGTATTTACCATTGTCAGATGCAACAGTCATCACCTTCCTCGCTCCGGTACTGGCTTGTTACGCATGTTCGAAATTCATCAACGAACCCTTCACCCGTACGGAACTCTTGGGAGGCATTGTTTCTCTCATTGGTGTTGTCCTCATCGCTCGACCTACATATCTTTTCGAAAACTCGAAATCTTCAAGTGACGTGCCATCACCGACAGACGCCGCCAATCCTGCAGCACCAGCCACTGCCGCTGCTTCTGCTTCCGCGAGCGGCATCGAGCCCACTCCAGGTCAACACTTAGCCGCCATCGGTATGGCCATCGTCGGTGTCTTCGGTGCCGCAAGTGCTTACACAACTATCCGAATGATAGGCCATCGCGCACATCCACTGATCTCAGTCACCTACTTTTCATTCTGGTGCACACTTGTTTCCTTCATCGCACTTACCTTTGTCCCATCAATACCTTTCGTCCTCCCTTCTACAGTCTATCAATGGACATTGTTATTCTTCATTGGCATATCAGGCTTCGTTATGCAATTCCTACTCACGGCTGGTTTGCGTGCTGAAAAGAGCGGTCGCGCAACGAATATGATTTACACGCAAATGATCTTTGCGTTAGCGGCAGAGAAGATTATCTGGGGCACGAGTCCTGGGATATGGAGTTGGGCGGGCAGTCTACTCATTATGGGGGCGGCAGGGGCTGTTGCTATGCAGAAGTCGGCTGGTACGGCAACAGGCAAGAGTGTTGGACAGATTGCGAATGCTGCTTCAAGCTCAACGGCAAGAGACGAGGAAGAAGCTACGGGCATGCTCGTACATGACGCAGAATTACATCGACTGGAAGATGACGACGACTCCGATATTGAAATGGAAGAGCAAGTCAACCGAGGAAGGCGTCTATCGATCGAGGATGACGAAGAGACTCTGCGTCCGTCGACGGATCAGGATCATGGTAGTCCTGATGCCGAAGTTTCAAAGAAGGAAATCTCGCGTGCATCGCTTGACCCGGATAGTAATTGGAAGTTTCCGCATCGAAGGGAAGGGACGAGGAAGGCTTATAGTGAGGAGGTGAGCCCGCATAGTCCTGTTGTGAGTCGGAAGCCGGCGGTGTTTTGGTCGAAATAAGTAGGGTTGTGTCGTGTTATGTAGTTGGGATTTAGTGTATATATGACTGTATATAGATTGAATATACCTGAAACATATGACGCCAATCTGAAACAAATGATCTTGCAAGTCTGGGGAATAGTGTGGGGATATGCTTATCTTTGTGACGATCCCTCGAACCAAATGAGCATCTAACCAGCAACCCAGCCGCCCTCTCCTAAAGCCCTAAAGTCGAAGCCGAAGTCGAAGCTCAGGCTAGAGAAACCCTCCAAATCCTCCGCAGTGTGATTCAAAGATCGCCTTTCACCAAGCATGCGCAAGATACAAACCCAGTGCAATGGCGGCGTCAAGCCGTCGAAAAGACAATCGCCCGAAGTCTATCGCCTTGGTGGCACGCCATAATACTTTGCCAGAGCAGCCACTGCCACGCAATAATAACGTGTCTGCATTGCCTATCGGCCCATGCAGTTTTCGCGAGCTCACGGCTGGACATCTCTGCGGATGCCGGCGTTTCTGGCAAAAGCGACGGGCGATACAGCAAACCGAAGCGCGACAGAAAGATGCAGTAGCTGTAGACGAGACGGGGCTTTGTTACTGTGGACATCATGCGTGTTATCATGGGCAAGAACAAGATATAAGTACGCGAAAGAGGCCGTTCGAGCAAGAGGATGTAATGTTATCGGAGGACTTAAGCACTGTCGGAGGCAATAGTACTAGAAGGTTGCGAAGGATTGAAGAAGGAGCGCATGACCGTGGCATGCATCAATCACTCAAATCCAGCCTGGCGATAAGACGACGTCCTCTATCCCAGCACCAGCTATCGCACGCATCTTCCATCAGTGACTGTGTTTCTCAAGCTCGCTCCAAGATGGCACCTGGACCTGAGCCCAGTGGAAGATTCACCGTCAATAATCACACTAGGACTTCAACAAGCTTGATCAACGACCGCAGCTCGACTGAAATCGCACCAACCCCAAGTGTAATTGGATCGCCTGAGATTCGAGCAGTTGACCATATTAATCAGCATGGAAAGGTGGCCATACAAAGTCAAGACCTTGTATCACGCACGACTCACCGTGATGATGTAGTCAGATCGTATAAGCCTCCTTCACGACCACCAACACAAAAGATCACGTCTGGGCGTCGTTCAGCCGTGGAGCAATTATCCCATGAGCTTTTAACGCTTCGCCCCACCATTCCATCTGTTCCCGATCTCCAAAGTGCTATTGCTGACCTTTACGCTCGTCTTGAGGCGATGGAGCATATATCGTCAACATACGACATTCCAGAAGATATGATGGAGAGGTTGGAAAGACTCGAGTCTGTTGAAGCCCGTTCGGCTGAGCTCGAGTCAAGACTTGAGGAGCTTGAGCATCTGAAGGAGTTGGTTGAGACGAGATCGACGACAGCATCATTTGAGCGGAGGTTCGGGGAGTGTGATCTCATGCAAAATCAAGACGTCGTTGAAAGGCTTGACAATATGGAGAAACGTCTGTTGAGCTTGAAGTCACGAGAGGCGCCCTCACGGCAATCACCATGGCAAGTCGAGGTCGTTGTGCTGCCTTATGGGCGAGAGCTTCATGGATTGTGGTCTGAGAGTGAGAATCTGCCAAGCTACTGTGCTTGGTCTAGGATGATGAACACCGTATCACCTGCGCGCACTACGAGTACTTGGTTCTCCCCGCGAGCTTGCGCCCCAGGCAGTGGGCTTTCGGGTCTGGTCTATGCTCGACTTCGCTCACGTGGTTTTGTGCAGACAATCAACCTTACTGATGAATCAGCACGTCACCCTCAAGACCAGCTCTCTTCTGCGTTTGGAGAACTGCTCCCACTACTTCCAGCTTCATCATCTTCCACAGTCCGAAAATGGGATAAACGATTTTTAGGCCTACAGAGTCCGCTGATACCGTTGCGCAAGCTACACAAAGAATCACAGCTTCAGTATCTAGTACCAGCGGAAATGGTTACGCCTGCATTATGGAGCGTTGTTTTCCTCGACTCGAGCGTGTTGATGAAGGCGCCAGCTGCTGGGTTGAGGAGACTTTACGTGTCGACTGCTGAAGCTTATATGCAGAACATGCAGGAAGAGCCGGGCAATGAAATGTCGTGGAGTGATTTGAGACATATGCCAACGCGTTGCAGTAGCTCAGGTGACCACGGTGAGGGGTTGGAGGAAGATAACGACGACATACACTGCTGGACTCCAAATCTGAGACTAGATCATGGAGAGGGTGCTCAAAATCTTGAGGTTGATGCAGTTCGGTCCTCGTCTCCTTTCGATTCAGAATCCAGTAGCAATACAGACTTTATACTACCAGACCAGGATCTTGCGACTCCAAGCCCACAGATCAAGCACGAGTCTTCTGACGACGAGCACTTGACTCACTTACCTATCACGCCCTCCTCCATATATCCATCATCACAGCCACGACAACGGTACAACAGCCTTCAGTCTATGAAAGTAATGCACATGGATACACAAGATACAGTAGTCTCAAGCTCGCCAGCCCCATCCTTACAAAAGCGACGTGTAAACTCGTCATTCGAGTCTAGAGGCTCGGCTGGGTCTGAGCTATTAAAGACACACACAAACTCTAATCGTTCAACAAAATCGAGGAAGAAAGGACGCTATGATGCTCCAATAACAAATAAGAAAGCATATGACAAAAATACCAGCGACTCCGCTGAGATGGCATACGCAACGCCACACAGTTTGTTTCCCGGTACTGCAACACGGAATGATAAGCCGATTGAAGATATTGGAGGCGATACCGACGTTGTCGTTTCGGATGAGGAGTTTGATGCGGCTAGTAGCACAATCATGTACGGAGACAGGGTGAGAGCTCCTGCACGGTTGATTACGTCGATGGGTGACTTGACAATGCGAGACTGTGTTGATGCGAGTGGCGAAGAAGAGGAACTTGAGGGCAGTTCGGAAAGTGAAAGTGGTATTGATGAATTTACTGATAATGATGAGTATGATGATGAAGGGTATAATGTCGATGCTTGGCCGTGATCAGATTCGGAAAGGACTTCTGGAATGACGAATTGCAACGATGGGAGAGCTGGACTGCTACCATGCTACCTGAAGGCAAGGGATCGAGTTGAGCACAATAATGAAATTGATAATTCTCATCCACGATACTGAAGTGTTTTGAGCTGCTGTATGAAGCATACAACAATATGCCCATTTGCTTTCATCGTTGAGCAAGTTCCTACATAGTCTAGGTCCGGTAACGCTCACATTGCCCCTTCCCCTCTTCAAGTCTTCACTAAGAAGACTCACTCCTTAGAAGTAAGTAATAGGGATCTATCTTACCCTGTCGTCCTTTAGCTTACCGATTATAGGTCCGGCATACTACACAGCCTACTTCAAATCTAAGTCCTTCAAGGACTTCTTCAATCTTGAGAAAAGGTATGTTGAGAGATCCTCGTTTTTGATCTATTCAATAAACCTTAGCTAATCACAGAACTTCTCACAGATGTTTTTTAATGGGGACGCTCCTACTAAACCCATGTTCCCCGTACAGAATGATGCTGGGAATCCAACTCGATCTGAGCGTGATCAATTCAGACTTCCTTCTGAGCACATTCTCAGGTCGTTGTCTCTGTCAATCCTTGCCTTTTCGTTCTAGGATCTGGACACCTGGCTGATCCTCATTGATTGCTTAAATCTAACTGAGAGTCCTTACACCGGTCAATCTCTTATGTTTCTCCCCATCTATCAAGCTAGATCCTAGAGGCTATCTATCTGTAAGGCTCTATCTTTTGATCCTAAATTTATGAGCTCTCCTCACACTAATACTTCTATACTAGACCTCTAAAACCCTGGTGACATCTTAGAAGTCTTGCTTGGGGATAAACCGACATTCCATCGATCTTAACTTACTTTGGCCCCTTTTGGCACTCCTCACACCGCAAATTACGTGCTCACCATGGCTTCATATTTCCCACCATCCGAGGTCAATACAGACTTGGTATCCGACGAGCAAGCGCATGAAGCCTTTGCTCGAGCAGTGAAAACAACATCCAGCCGTACGGAGCATGACAGCGCATTAGCACTCTTTTTCAGCTTCGACTTTGATGGCTACAGCAAGGCAGACGGATATCTATTGGATTTCAGCAAGGCACTGAAGGAATTCCAAAACGTCATCGCAATCAAATACAATGGGAACGATGAACATGTCATTCTGAAGTCGAATAGACCGCTTGAACAAGAAAATGAGCAGAACGCTCTCTCTGAACACTTTAGAGATACACGTGCCGCTTTACGATTCGCCGAAGCACTCGACACTGCTCGACAGACTTATGATAGCGAACTAATCTTCTCCTGATCGTCTTTCGCTGCCGTGGACGTGTCAGGACCAGGGAACACAAGGAGAAAGAGCTCTATTTGAGGTATGTCCCCGACTCCGTAACGAATCTAGCAATTACTAACGCTGCATAAGCTCTGGCGAATGGAAGGAATATCAAAATGACGCTGGCTATGTCGATACATCGACGCAATTGAACTTCGAGAGGGACGTCCTCGCAGCTCTAGCACCATGGAGGTCGAATATCGTACTGGTCTTGGAATGTTGCTATGCTTATACAGGAGCGTTGAACACCAAATACTCCTTGATAGCTGCGTGCTCCCAAAAGCAAACAGCAATAAATGGTCCCAAAGGTTTGATTACCAAACTCACGAACATTTTCTCGGAAGCAGCAGAGAAGAAGAATTATCTCTCCATATCACAACTCTTGGCTACTCTAATCACAAGCGCAAGTCGCAAGGATTTACGATATCTTCCCATTCACCACTCGAACTATAACCGGCCACACGAACTCGATGTCGCCTTCGATCCTATGACACACGTGGTTCTAGGTACCATAACGTTAATCACGAACATCTGACGAATAGTAGATTGCTGTTCAACTTCGTCGGCGGACCCTTCCCATCTTTCGTGTGGGACAGGGATGCACCCTTGCCCGAGGTCAATGTACCACTACAGAATGTTCCAGCGCTGCTACGAGCTCCACAGGATCTTCCCGAAGATGTGCCCAGACAGTTTGCGCTTGACTGGAACGAGGAGTCTGTAAGGGGTGGCAGGCGAGGGAGTTGGGAGATCATCGATATCTGAAGGTTATCATGCTACGGAATGTCACCGGTAGCCCTCATAGCGAGCCATGCGCTCAGCTGTAGTGGGCTTGAGACAAGACTCTTCGTCAGCAGGGAGTTGGGAGCTCATCGATATATGAAGCTTATCATGCAACAGAATCTCACCGGTAGGCCTCACAGCGAACTTGAGGAGAGGCTCTTCATCATGAAAAAAAAGATATCTCTGCCTACAGATGTCAGTGTTGCTGCGAGCAGTTTTGTATTCAAGGTGCCAGCAGCAGTCTCCACAACCCGACGTAAGCTATGAAATCTCATAGACATGAGGAATATCCCTGTAAGAAGAACTGTGAGATGTAGTGACGGGAAGAATCGAACCTATAGTATTAGTTGTTATTGAGGCAATGCGCACCCTAATATATGAGATGGGGTAGGCGATTTCCTTATACAGGAGAAGTAGTAGAAATCTAGTAATCTAGTAATCTAGTAAGTCACTAAATTCGGCCGAGGTCGTGCAGCATTACAACTTGCGGTTGTTTCCTCCTTATTACTATATTACTACTCTTCAATCTTGCGCACCACTGTCACGATGTAGTAAAGACTACGTCTAGCGGCCGCCAGTCAGTAAACTATATTTACATATAGGCATCGAAAATTACCCTCGCTTTAGTAAACTTTCTTCGTGCTTTTGCTTCCGTATAGTTCTTCGACTATGCCCATCTTGCTTCGAAAGTAGTATATATTCTATCTAGTAAATGAGATGAAAAGAAAGTATAAATGAAAGTAAAATGAAAGCGGCATTGCGTGCAGCAGCAGCTAGAACATAGATGTGCCATTTGGAAGATGCACCAAACAAAAAGGCAAAAAGTAATCTTCACGTTCGGGTGCCGCTAGGTGACTGTTAGGACGAGTTGCCTCTGATATTAATGTTGATGTTGCTTACGGAGTCGAACCCGGCTCTCCTCGGTTGAATGCTCAATTGGATGAGAGCGAGAAATGCTAGCCGATACACCACACCCGATGATGTTATTCATGAAAGCTGAAAAGTTCAAACCGTTTATTACCATAAAACAATATTGACATCTCGACGCACTGCTGAGGTGAACTTCTCGCATGCTGCAATAAGAGGCAAGAACGTCAAACAGTCCGAACCTGATAATGATATAGCAATTGAACCATAAGCGAAGGAACAAAATCAAGTAATATACATGACTCAACAACTCAATTCCTGTCAAAACCAGTGCATCCTAGAGCCTTTCAACAGATCCCAACAGTACTCCGCACAAAACCTGCATATTCAATATCACATACTACTTTCTCGGATTCAATCGAGCGCGATTATTTCAACTCCGCCAAACCGGAAGCCACCTAGCCAGACACCGCTATCCATCGCAGACACTACTAATACGGGGTGCGACTTTGGCAGGACTACAAATTCACCACCTTCAACACCCACTCAGCCTTGGTCGATTATGCGAGCATGATCAGAAGGTCCTAACCAGATGTCTCTTCGCCCTCGATCACTTGTGACTTGATCTGCAATCATTTTTTTATCACGACCCCGTTCGTTTTCATGGCTGTCCAATGGTAAACCACCTCCGTAGCCTACGGTCAATCGCAGTGTTGGAAGAATTGGCATGTCCCCATAAGGTTTATCGACCAGCATAGGGTCATTGAACGGGTTGCAGATCTCCTTGCGGTTCAACCAGCCGTGTTTGATGGCAGACTGTCCCCCTGACTGAGATCCTGCTGGCATCGAAGCTTTTTTCTGTCGTTGCGACTTGGGGACTACTTCTTCCAATCCGTATAATTCCGACAAACCGTTCAGGTTTGTCCACTGTTCTGTGAAGAACTTATCCCAGTTGGGCCCCCATGCGTAGTCTTCCTCTGTCGATTGCCCTGAATTGTTCTAGGCCTGTTCAAGATCTTCCAGTGATTTGCACAGGGTGGTGAGGTGAGTCTCAACATGTCTTCGGTGCACGACCTGGACATCTTTCACAGTGTGTCTTACTTTGAACAACTGGATTCGCCATCTAATCTTGTATTGTCCTGGCTCGATGTACTTTCTGCCAAGGAACTTGTAAATGTCCAAATATGCCTGTCTTGTCAGCTATCAAATCAAACGAAGCTTAAGAAAACATACATATAATGAGCAAATTCTTCGACAAGTCACAACTCTCTCCTGCGGCATGAAGTGTACGTCTTTGTCAAATACATTACTACTCTTGGCTGGTGGTAGAGAAGTGTCCTTTGTTTTGTCCTCCAACCCCGGCGATGGGGAATCGAGATCCTCAGAGCTTCGCTGTCGCTTTGTTGGACGCTTGTTGCCTTGGCTCCCTTTTATAACCTTACCTAACATGCTGATTTTTGTCGAAGGAGGTTGTCTAGACCAAAGTGGATCGCATATTGGTCTCATTGGTTGTGCATTCAGGAGAGCCCAATCCTCTGTGAACTTTTTACGCTCTTTATGGAGGGATCTGGAAGAATGCCACGCCTATCATTTGATGTATACTCCGGTACTTTCTCATAAGGACTATTTCATGATAAGCCTACATTGTCATTGCTATATGTCAAGCAATATATGGTCTGTCTCACCTCTGATCACGTGTATCAAATACATGCCGCACGTACAGTGGACTCCAGGGAGCCACAACTTCGAAGGGTTCTTCGGTGTAGAAATAGAGCATTTCGTCGTCGGTGACTCCATCAGGCTGATTATCGATGTCACATATCCCACGCGAGTCCTCGGCTTCTGCTTTGTGCTTGCTTTTATCGCCATACCATCCATACACCTTTGAACCAACGGCATGTGCAGTAGGTTCAACACAATACATCCGAGGCAACTTGCAGGGTGAACAAACCTCTATGCATTTAACACAAGGAATCAAACCATGCTTGAAGGTGAAATCGGTAGCATGAAAGCGTAGGCCTTTGTGTTCATGTACCACGGTGCTTGACTGCTCTTGACCAAACCCTGCACACCTTTGACAACAGAACGTGTTTTGAAACGCGTTAGAACACACAATAGAAACTATAGTACTCTTCTTGCATCGACCACATTGAAACCTGTCAGGCTCTCCGCTTGCGACGCTTCGGCATGCTTCACCCCCTTTACTCGCACTTTTGCAATAGCTGCAAGGCAGCATACTATTCGGTCCGATCTCACGCGACTACTGTACAACACTATTGAGGCACGGCTGATTCTTGGTCACGGAACCGGGACGATGATGGTCACGGACAAAAGACTGGACATAATCAAACACACATGTACATGTATACATGTACAGGGGTACTTCTGCGATACGACTGTGGTCGCAATCTTGTAGTGTAATCTGCACGTGACCTTTTCCTTCACCATACAAAATCCGACTGGAGTCGCCGTTTTTACTAAACTTCTAAAAGCAAACACCTACATCTCTCTTCTCCAACTCGGCTTGGCACCACGCGCATCCTCTCTCGGCTGCTTCTATTCGCTGAAGAAGCGGGATAATGTAGCCTCATAATCGCTGCAGTGTCTATACGACAGTGAGTCCTCCCAGGTCATCGCACACTCTGCCTATCTCATCACAATACTGCCTGAAAGTGACTTCTTATTAAAGATATGGCATCTACGTACTCTGCGTTTGTTAATGACGCAAGCCTCTTCCTTCCCTCATGTCATCTTATCTATGCCGTCCCCAATATGGAAACACTCTCTTCGATCATCGCGACCAAATCGAATCCTGGCAGACTGTCCCCAGGCTCACGGTTCGAACAAAGTATAGTTGTGGCAGGTACAGACTCTGCCCTCATCGCCATCGAAGAATGTAGGTTCCTCTTCTTGCAGCGACCCATAGTCAAAAGAGCTGACAATGGCACAGGTCGCAGGCATGATCCTACAGTCATTATTGTGCTCCGTCTCTGGTCAGCAGGTCCAGCCTGGTGGCATGGAACACCCTTGCATTTCAAGGAAGCCTATGGACCTCTTGCCATTGTTGGTATGGGTACTGGTGGTATGTCCTGGCACCCTCCTCATCACCTTTAGACCTAACAGTTATACAGCCAACAACCAGCCGTTGACGATCATACACAAGGAATCCACCTTCGGCAGACGCCTTTTGCGTGATGTCGTGCCCAATCACACTCGAGGTATCTACGTCAATCACGTTTCCTACGCCCGGCCTATGGCGCAGTACGGTGAGCAGTTGAAGTACGGATTGTATGCTGCCGGTGCTGCATCTCTTTTGCTCACGCCAATCGCTGCGCCATATGTGGTAGCTGCTTATATCGGTTCCTGGGGTATTCCCGCTGTGGTCGGCTCCCAAGTCGTCACAGCGGGTTTTGGTTTGTATACTGGTACTCAAGGCGTGCGGATCATGCAAGACGGTCTAGGCAAGCATCTGGATCCGGCCAATCAGCGTGATAGTGCAACACTTCACGAAAGAGACTTCATGGTCTTGGACTTCAGTGGGGACAATGCTGTGCCCTTGTTCTTCAGTGAAGCATTCGAGGTGAACTGGGTTGCGCAAGGCAGAATTGGCTAAGGAGATGATATCGCAGCACCGTGGTCTATATCTTCAGTTTACTTTGTCTTATGCTAATGAACTCATTATTATTTCGCACTACGTCCATACTGCACTGTCAGCGCCGCCTCCTTCCAATCTATCCTCCTCCGTCTACAAAAGAACATGGATGAACGTTTCACGCGAAGCAAGGTGGATAAAGTCGATATAGTCCAATATGGAGAAATGGCCCGGAGACAGCATGGCCAGGATCTTTAGCTGGTTTCTAATGAACCTGACAGATGTGATGGATGCCTCGTTGCGTTTATATTCGTACCCGAAAGACAAGGAGCATAGTGCAAATCACACAGTGTTTGGACGTTATAGACAACTGGACTCCATGTCAGTTCAGATGCAGATAGACACACATCTCTAAGAATAAACAACTCTTGCATTACTTTTTTCACCACTTATGACAACACACCTCACACACTAGCACTATACCCCCTCAACGCACCCCTCCCACCACCACCCTTCCTCCTCATCCAAAACTTCCTCCCCTCATCCACCCAAAACACACAACTCGCCACAGCCACCAGCACCACCAAATCCATCACCCCAAGCGCCTCCGTCTGAAAAATTCTCTGCACAAACGGCACATACACCACCGTCATCTGGCCCATCAAGCTACCACCAACAGCCCAATTGAACATTTTATTTGAAAACAGTCCAATCTCACCCGTAAGCACGCTCTTGCCCTCGCTGCGACACGTGAGAGCGTTGAACATGTCGAAGAGGACGAAGGCGGTGAAGGTCATGGTGGTGTCACGCGCGGTCACTTTGCCGTCACTTGACATTTCGTATAGGTAAATGCCCATTGTGCCTAGCATGATTACGGTGGCGGATTGCAGGACGCGCTGGATGAGAGGGCGGGTGAGGACGCGGGCGTTGCGGGCGCGTGGAGGACGGGTCATTACGGCAGGATCGACTGGTTCGACGCCGAGGGATTGGGCTGGTGGACCGTCCATGAGGATGTCTGTGGTAGGTATTATATTAGATATGTCGACGAGAATTGACTTGGAAGGAGAGAACAATAACTTACTGATCCACAGAATTTGCATGGCATTCAAGGGATTCTTGAAGCCAAAGAAAGTGCTGAAAAAGACGAGACTGAGTGCGGCGGCGCTTGTGCTCAGTTGGAAAGTAAGGAAGTTTTGAATGTTGGAGAAGATGCCTTTGCCTTCTTCTATTGCACTGAGGATGGTGGAAAAGTCGTCGTCGGTCAAGATCATGTCGGCTGCTTCTTTTGCTACATCTGTGCCCATTTTGCCCATTGACACACCAATATCAGCTTTCTTAAGCGCAGGTGCATCGTTGACGCCATCACCTGTCATGGCGACAACATCTCCTCTCGATTGTAGAGCTCGAACAATCTTCATCTTGTGTTCGGGACTTGTTCGAGCGAAGATGGTGGTAGTAGCTATAGCCTGAGCTAGCTCTTCTTCACTCATGCGATCTAGCTCATCGCCTCGAATGACAGCTTTGCCGATTGCTGAATGCATGTTGATGGGCATGCCTAAGTTTCTTCCTATCGCTACTGCAGTCGCTTCTGCATCACCAGTAATCATGATGACTCTTACACCTCCAGCCATTAATCGACGAATCGATCTTTGAACACCTTTACGTGGTGGATCTCGCATACCAACTAGACCTGCAAAGACTAGACCTTGAAACGGATCTTCAGTCTTACCGCTTGCAGATAGTGCTGGACTGGCGCTTCTAGCCATGCTTGAATCTGCTTGTCGTCGTACACTGTCTACTGCCTTATTTTTCGTAGTGCCAATTGGACCACTAGCAAAAGCGAGCACTCTCAGTCCATCATTTGCCATGGAATCTGCCGCTTGTAGTGCCTTTTTCCGCCCAGCCTCATCGAGCACAATCTCGCGTCCTTCACCTGTTAGATATGTCTCGCACTTTGTAAGGACTCTCTCCACAGCTCCTTTTACGTAGCCAGTGTCGGACGATGTTCCCTTGATCGCTACACCTGCCCATTTTCTTTCGGAGCTGAATGGCGTCTCGAAAGTTCGATCGCCAAGCCGTTCTCGGACATCCTCTTCGCCTAAAGTGTCAAGTATATCAAGCATTGCTACATCTGTAGGTTGGCCAAGCCAGCGACTCTGTACACTTGACTCTTCTCCTAATGTGGAGGCCCAGATAGCAGAAGATGCTGCAGTTGTAGGTACATTGTTGCGCAATCTGGCGTTGTTCGCAATGTTCCCGATGCGAAGGACGGTGCGGGTGGCTGCGTCTAGGGAACGATCCTTGTTGATATCGGTAGTGATGATGGGTTGAGTGACATCGGAATGCCATATCTTGGTGACGGTCATATGGTTCATGGTCAGAGTGCCTGTCTTATCACTGCAAATGACATTAACTGAACCCAATGTCTCAACGCTTGGTAATCTCCTGACAATGGCGTTTCTTTTCGACATCCTGAAGACTCCAAGAGCCAATGTTACTGTGACAATGATAGGCAGACCCTCAGGGATAGCCGCAACAGCCAGGGAAACACCAATTTGAAACATATCCAGGAAAGCCCAGCCTCGAATCATGCCAATCAATCCAATGACTGCAATGACGCCAAAAGACATGTAGCTGAGCTCTTGTCCTAGCTTATCCATGGACTGCTGTAAAGGAGTGCGTGGACTCTCAATCTCTTGAAGGGATGCTGATACAGCACCAAATTCGGTATTAGCACCTGTTCCTATGACAACGCCTTGTCCATATCCGGATCTGACTAGAGTTCCCATGAAGGCGATATTATGCTGCTCGCTCAACCTCAAGTCTGCGCCAACAGTACCAGATGATGGGCTGGAGTAGAATGGTGTTTGAGCACGATCTATTTCAGCTGAATTCGATGCGCTTAGCGTTTCAGAAGTCTTCGAGACTGGTTCGTTCTCTCCAGTCAGGTTTGACTCATCGATAGTAAGATCAGCGGATTGAGTTATCCGTACGTCGGCGGGTATACGATCTCCAGTATTAAACATTACCAGGTCGCCTGGTACAAGTTGAATGGCGGAGATAGTTGTGGAAGTTTTCCTGCTGGAATCAGACGTGCCGTTAGCGCTCCCAGGATATCCGTTGTCACCTCCTCCAACTCGAACGACATTTGCATAATGTGGTACCAGACTATTCAGTGCTTCCAGTGATTTTTCTGATCTATATTCTTGAACAAATGCGACTGTTACAACGATTGTTACTGCTGCTGCTATACTGATGGCATCTTCTAGATTGCCTAAAAGCAAAGATACAGCAGCAGAACCCAGCAATAGTAATATTAATGTTTCTTTGAACTGTTTCAAAAAGCGTAACCATATTGGTTCAGGTTCGTCGTGTGGTAGTTCGTTGGGGCCATCTCGGTGCAGACGAGTTTCCGCGTCTCCTTGAGTGAGGCCATTACTGAGAGATGACTTGAGTCTTTCTACGGTTTGAGAAGGTGAGAGGACGGCGTAAGTAGACGTTGTTGACTATGACAAGAACTGTTAGTTATGCTTCGTGTTATTTATGTTGAATGAAATCTTCCTGAGTAGACTGCTGCCTGGGATATAGTTGATCACATCGCCATTCGACATACTTGGGACGGTTTTGTCGTGCTCGAGGGAGCATCGACGGGGCTGGAAGGTCTACTAGGTTTCGAAGGACCATTGTAGTATGGTAGGGAGGGAGTAGCGGATCTTGACATGACCTGACTATCATTCGTCTGGATATGCTCGTTGTGCTGTCGAGCAATTGCTCCTGTATGTTACTCCTGGTATTATCGTCCTGGGCTATTCATTCCGGTATTGGTGTTGTTTGGTCAGAAAATGTGGGAGGTTGTAAGATGCTGGTGTTTCGGGCGCTAGTCTACAGAGACAAACAGACAAGTACAAAAGGTAGTGTCAACCACTCCTGAAATGTTGTTGTCGGCGACATTGACATCTGTTTTCCAGATTACCCCGGACTTTTCGATGTAAGCCAAGCACTTTCTGGTCTAACCCGATATGGCAGCACGTGAGAGTAGTATCCCAGCCAACCTCAATACCCCATCATCTGCGCATTCCAGCCATCTGCATGCCTCCATCTATTGCATCTTCCCCCTCGAACATCTCTACCTTCAGCTGAGTGCAGGCAATCTACGCCTGCTACAAATATCCGCTTCGGCCTCTTTGCTACACTTTGCTCACTTGCTCGACTCCTCGGCGCGTCGCTGGCTCGACGTCCTCTTCACCGCGGGCCAGGCGCAAACGCAGTAACATCTCCCACGCCAACTTCAGACGCGTCGAAATACCACAGGATCAGTCGGAAGACGGAAGAGAAGCACTAGCATTACGCGACTTTCGCCAAAATGTTCTATTCGGAGACTCTTCTGTCCAAAACCGGTCCCCTGGCCCGTGTCTGGCTTTCTGCAAACATCGAGCGCAAGCTATCCAAGCAGAATGTGCTGCAAACAAACATCGAGAACAGTGTGAACGCTATTGTTGATCAGGGGCAAGCACCTCTGGCACTGCGATTGACTGGTCAACTCTTGCTTGGAGTGGTCAGAATTTACAGCCGCAAAGCGCGTTATTTGCTAGACGATTGTAATGAAGCCATTCTCAAGATCAAGATGGTAAGAAGGGGGGCACCTATTCTACAGATCCGACACGACTAATACTATGAGTAATAGGCGTTTCGTCCTGGAAATGTCGATCTGCCTGCTAACCATACAAGTGCAGCCAATCCAGCCACTCTTGTCTTGCCTGATGTGCTCACTGAACTCGATCTCCTTGCACCTCTACCTGATCCTGGACTGCTCCTTTCCACACCTGGAGACAACCTTTTGACTTTCGGAAGAGTAGACTCCAGCTTGCTTGATTTTGGCAGCCAGGTCTCTTCGCAGATTGAACGTGGCAGACGCGCGTCAACCCCATTGCGCTTGGAGGAGGACATTGGTCTGGATCTCGACCTCGGCACAGACGTTGTCACGCCAAGCCGCGAAAGAGATATTGAGGTCGGCCGTGATGCACCAACTGCATTGTCTATGCTCCAAGACAGGGACGAGACACTGAAACTGTACGAAAACGACGATCTAGAACTCGACTTGGGTCTTGGTCAATCAGAATTACCAGGTCGCGATAGCTCAATCATGCCCGATTTTGTCCTTCCTCCTATCGATGACGATATTGTTATGGGCGGCTTAGATGATATGGGTCTGGCCATGCCTCAGGACGAAACTGAAGCTCGACAGAGACAGAGCGAATCGCCATTGTCATCGGTTCGTTCTAGCGTTGAGCGTGACCTTGAACGTACTATACATCCAGAGCAGGAGCAAGAAGAGGAGGTTGACGAAACCATCCAACAAGCACAGCGCGTGAAGAGACGCAAGGTTCTCCAGCCTGACTTGGCCATTGAGCTGAACTCCAGAGAAATCCGTAATCAACAAAACGATCGTTCCAGGATTCTCAAGCCTGCTTCATTCCTGCCTCGCGACCCTGTCCTCCTCGCGCTAATGGAGATGCAGAGAACTGGCGGGTTCGTCTCGAATATCCTCGGTGACGGCAGAAGCAAGGGATGGGCACCAGAACTTCGCGGTATCCTTTCTCTAGAGCTCATTCGCCAACCATTGAAGCGCAAGCGAGACGAGGAAGCTCGTGCCGAGCAAGCAAGAACAGAATCTCCTGCTATGGACATGCCTGAACTCAACATCGAACCATTCGAGAACGAACCAGTCGCAGCTAACTTCGACTTGGGAGAAGACACAGTTGTTGAGCCTCTGGTGATTGACGACAATGAGCCAGCTTTACCAGCGATGGAGGAAGAAGAAGCAGGCCTAGCCATGCCCATGGACGACGGTGATATCGGCATGGGCTTGCCTTCCGACAACTTCGACGACACAACAGCACCTCTTCTCCACCCCGATCAATCCGGACCCGTATCTGTCGGGACAAAACACGCTGTCCATCGTCTCCGCGAACACTTTGGTACTGAAGCTGAACACAGCGCCGAAGAGCGGCAACGAACCAATGTTCTTTTCCAAGACTTATTACCTGAACGCACGACGTCGCGCGGTGACGCTACCAAGATGTTCTTTGAAGTGCTAGTGCTGGCGACCAAGGACGCGATCAAGGTTGAACAGTCGACTGAGGAGCTTGGTGGACCACTGAGACTTCGCGCAAAAAGGGGACTGTGGGGTGCTTGGGCGGAAATGGAAGCTGGTGGCGAGATTGCAGAACAAGAGCAGGGTGCTGAGGTAGCTATTGGTGCTTGAATTGGGGTTGAGAGTGCATTGTGGCATTGGAGAGTATAACGATGTCTAATATGCGTGGATCATGACTTTGGGTGTTTTTGAAGATTGGGAGTATTGGACGATCTTTTGGTTGCAGAATGTTGCAGAAAATACCCCGTTGTTGATGGAAAGGTAGTTTTGGGTGTTTGACAGACTTGTCTGTACTCTTGATAGTATGAAACGAACGACATCTTTTATCATCAAGTCCGGTGTGCCTTGTGCCTTTGTACCAGCCTCCGGACAATTCGGCTGCCAGCAAGCCACCTCATGCAGTCCGCCAATGACCTGCATTAGCTTCTAGTTATCCCTTCAGCCTTGCCGGTCGCAGCTTGAGAGCCCTACGGAATACAACTACATGATGATTCGAATGAAGCTTCATGCTGCTTTCATTTACTCTATCACTTACAGCCTGTGAACATGCCAAGATGTACTCGAGCTGAGACCTTCATGTCAGAGTGTTTGCTTTTCTCTCATACTGATACACTATACTTGCACTCAATGATTGCAATACAAGCCGACTCGGCACCGTGATACCTACCGTGCATACTGTAAAAGACTACAAGAGAAAGAAGCACCGCCATGCCAGCATCAAAGACCAAGAAAGCTTCTGCCTCTGTCCGCATAACAAGCCTACCGCGCAAACACCAGACTAGAAGCAAATCATCTATACAGCCACAGGGACTCTCATCACAGGGAAGCAACAAGGAGAATGCGACCGGCGAGAAGGAGAAGGAGAGATGGCACTCCAGGGCAAAGTCCACAAGTAGAAGGGACAGTAAAGTGTCGCCGACTACTGAGGTTCTTCAGTCTACACTGGCCTCGTCCGTGTGTGAACCGAGCTTAGCAGTACCAACACTACATGGTGAAGGTGCCATAGCCTTGACAGAGAAGGATAAGAGTATCTCGAAAGATGAATTGGAGTCGTTGGACATCAGCAGCTTTCTCACGCACGCACCCAGGCACGACTACCATCGTCCAAGCGTCGCAAGCGCGTCGTCCTCTGATATCTCACGCCTCAGCACCAACGACACCGACATGTCTCCCGCACTCATCTTCCGCAAAGTCTGCGCACCATCGCCTCCTTCTGCTCTAGAACATTGCCTGTCGCAAACACTTCTGCATAGCCTGCCGGCCACCAGTAGACCACCAGCGGCTATCTCACCACTCCTAAAATGTCAATCATTTCCTGGTCTAGGGGTATCTGCTTTGCCATCTTCACAGTCAGCAGACCATCCACAAACACCAGCACCACAACAACAACAAAGCAGCACGAATTACCCCGTTTACGATCATCTATCCTGGACACTGTCCCAACCCTCGCCCTCACTTCGCCTACTCTACCGCACATTCACACACTTGCATCATCGACTACTCTTATATTTGCAGGAAGAGCTTTGCGAAGTTGAGGAGCATGTTAGGTATTTGGATGCTGAGATATGTTGTTGTCAATCACAATTACAACAACTTCAACAGCAATATCGTGAGTGTCCAAGAGAGGGAGATGGTGGTAGGGATAGCGAGGAGCGCTATCTCGACGATCTATACATCAGAAGAGACGACATGATGATGATCGTGCAAAGTCGACTGAAACGGTACACGGAAGCCATATCCAGCGTACGCCAGTTCAATACAATGACCACCAACGTGGAAGCGACAAGCAAGGCAGTAGAAGACTATAAATCTTGGATTTCCGCCAACCATGCATGTTCACACACCAACATCTTCAATTGGCTCAACAAACCAGATATCATTGACATCAGCGCCAATGTCAGTCATACACACACCCACAAAGACCAGACGCATCCAAATTCCCTTTGGAATATATTGGCTCAGGAGCATCTAATTCAGTCTATAATCATCACAATCATATTCGTTACACTTCTACTCATACCATCGATATTCTGGCGTCTTGGTATATTAGTGGCGATATGTACACTTTGGTGGAGTTTGAAGTCCAGTTGTTGCACACAGTTGAAGTTGGTGTGGAGGCAAAATGTACAGACGATGTTGAAGAGATGGGTTTGTTGAGTTGTGGTTGCGTAGGAAGTGGCGATGATGGGATGGGATACAAATTGCAGGATATTTGGCGCTAATGTTTGGAGTTTATTCTACTGCTGTGCCTGGATGTTGTCTTTTCTTGTTTAGCCAATCCTGTTAATCGTGTCGTACTTGGTTGAAGAATGAGAGGAATTGCATACTCCGCCGAAGCCGGTACTGTTTCTTAAACTCTTTCATTATTCATTACAAGCTTCTGCTGATGCTTGTCGAGTTTCCTCAAGCTTCAGCCACAACTTAAGAGACTCTGCTTATCTCCAATCTCTCTTTCTTTGACCTTTCCCAAGCCTCTGTTAGCCGTGCTTGATACCTTTGTCTTGGTACATATGTAGTGTCCTCAAGATCCTCGGGAGGATAGTCGTGAAGCTGGAGGAGGTCCCATACCGTCTTGTTCTTTCGTCTCAAGCTTTCGCGTGACGGCACGGGAGGTGTTAGTTCTGAGCCGAATAATAGGGTAAGGAGCAAGAAGCATACACCCTCTAGGGCCAACGTCTTAGGGCGAGGATCATCCAGTCGATATCTAGCTTCGTGAAATGACCGACCTTGGAGAAATTGTTGTTGATAAGGAGATGGAGGATGGAGTAGAGACCGAGACTCAGACAACCAACAAGGACTCGCGCCATCTTTCCGATCTCCTTCTCGGTATATTCGCCTCCATGTACTGAGATAACGTTGTACTCGGCATTGAAACTTGTCACCCAGTCTTGAACCGCTAGATGTACCAGCCTTGCCTCGCGTGCAACAGAAGCCTTGTCAGCAATAGTTTGCCGACTAATTACCAGAGTGTTCGGGTTACCGTCTTCCTCCTGCTTAGTCCAGTGCTTCCCTACAGTGTTCGCTTAACCTTCTTCCTTCTACTTGACCCAGCCCTTCCCCAGAGTGTTCGCATAACCTTCTTCCTTCTGCTTGGCCAAGCCCTTCTCACCTATGTTCCGAAGTTACTGATAGGTGTATGAGCCTCTCAATGGAACCAGGCAATATTTGGTGGTGTGGCAGCTTGAAGGGCATTGAAGAGACCGGAGCAAAAGACGAGACCAGTAGTGTTAAAGGCAGTCGAGAGAAGAGAGGAAGCGGTAAAGATAATGCGGAAGAGTAGATTAATGTAGCTCTGCCCCGACAAGACTGTCCACAATGCGAAGATGAGGATCTGAAGGCATGTCTAGGATGTGTTGGTTGCTGCACAACATCTTTCGGGGAAGGAAGCTTACATGAGACTGAGATAAGTTCATCATGTCGGATACGACGAGTGCTCGTTGTAGGCCGGATAAGGTGCTTAATAGTCTTCACAGCAAGTTTGAATAGCGTCCAAGTCGATCGTTTTGAATTTCCTGCTAGTGCGTTAAGGCAGTTGCGCTTGCCTCGAGAGGTTTGTTCAAAAAATCCGACGGCGAGAAGGAAGGAGCAAAGACCTTAAGTACCTGTAAGAAGAACATCCCAGGTGGAGCACTCCTAGGCACTATTGTGATTGTTCTAGACTCTCATAGGTTCTGGCTTTCCATGGCTAGGTCTTCAGGATTCAAGGGATAGTCCTCTGTCTGTAGTCTTTGGTCGACTTGCGAGGGATACGCTGAGGAACTCTCGTAGTAGTCCCGGTCGTGTCACGCAGCCACTTCCCGTATTGTGTCAAGTATCGAAGGCTAGAGATGAAGAGATAATGATGATGATATGATAATGATAGTCGTTGCATCGGGCGCTGCGTTAAGCATCGGGCGCTGCGTTAAGCAGCGTCCGCCTTCTTTCTTATGTCTTTGTTTAGCGCCTTCATTTTCTCTACTACCTCCTCACGGGTCGGCAAATGTTCGAATGGTATAGTAAGGATTAGGACCTTTACACCTTTCTTATTTAGCTTCACTAGGTGTTCAGGGGGTTCTTTGCTTAATTTCATGCTTAACATCCAGGAGACCCCCGAGGCGCTTAATTTAGCATCCCCGTGTGCGACAATCCATTTGCCTGCTTTAGAGAATACGTTGAAAAACCTAGCATCTAGGTTTTCTAAGTAATCGTCGATACTCGCTGCTGGCAGATCGCGTCTGCTAGAGTGATAATGTTAGTAAAATGTTCATAAATGTACTCCGAACTTCCACCTACACGTCTGTCGAGGTTGGCTAAGGAGTTGTTGATAGTGTGAAGCGTTGCATTCATGTTGGCGTTGAGGGTTTTGAGACGTCTTAGAGCACGTCTCAATGATTTGTTGGATTGCTTGACTCCATTGATGGCCGCGGTGTTTTTCTTCTGTTCTTCAAGGAACTGTTCGCATGATGGCCATAACTGCGTTGTGTTGTTGTGCTTGGTTTCTGGACTCGACAATCGCTATATCCTCCTCATCCTCCTCGTCCCTATACTCTTCGTCCTTATCCTCTTCGTCCTTATCCTCTTCGTCCTTATCCTCTTCGTCCTCATCCTCTTCGTCCTGGATCCGCACTGGGTGATCTTGTCTGGTCAGCAATCTTCTCGAGATTGTGCACCTTTCAGTCCACGTACCCGCGTACTCGTCAATCCAATCGTCGTTGTTTACCGTAGAGTCGGCCAACCTTCTATCTACTACTCTTGCCTGACCTACCTCTACAACCTCGTTCTAGACATCATCTGCTTGAGCTAATCTGTCAGGATCTTTCCCAATGTTTATATCCACTGGTTTACATACCAAGCGGAGCGACATTCCTACTCTCCTCCCTATTACCTCTTGTTGATGCAGTCGTTGCGGTTTCAACTCTCCTTCTGGGTAACGTGATCGCAGCGAAGATCAGCGATGTGGAGGGTAGTTTCGCGTAGAAAGGCAGCTGAGCTAGCTTGGTGCGAGGTTTGCTAGTAGCGCGGGGCATTGTCGCAGTGTTGTGCTAAGGGTTGGAACTTCGAGCAGTAATCAGAGTTCACTTGTCGATTGTTACAGACTTGAGCTTGACTTCTCCGCTTGAACTTTTAAAATGCTCGATGCTCGGCTAAAGTAGGCGCTGTCAGTTTATCGTAGAGATTGATATTACTTGTCGTGGGAGGTGCTGCAATTGACGCGAGAGAGGTTATGAGGGATGCTAATGGCTGTTCTAGGAGTCTGAGCGAGGAGAGGGGGAGGTTGTAATCTAATTACGGATACTTGGGAGGTGCTGTGGCCGATAATATAGGAAAAGGAGGAAGAGGTGCCGCGAAGGGTACCGAAGCGTTTCTAGGAGTCTGTATACTTAGAGGCAGGTGGCGGTATCCTAGATGTGACCGCTTAAGAAGGTGTTGTGGCCTCCACCGCGTGAAGAGGAGGATGAGGTGGTGCGACTAGTGCTGCGGGTATACCAAGACCAAAGACAGAGTGATTGGTGAGCGCCATCCCAAAGGTTGGCTGGAGTGTAAGATGAACCATAATCTAATCAGTAGGCAAGAACGAAGAAGAAGTGGTGTGAGGAGTGTCGATGATAGGCTTGGTGAACTCATCGATCACAAAACTTGCTCAGTCCTTTTTCGTCCTTCACCCCTATCCAACTCAACATCTGTCGTCCAGGAGTAGTAGGTAGACTCCTACTAGTACACGGCTTGAACCAGCTCAACAACTCTTTCGTAGCGGTCTTAGAACAAAATAACCTTTCATAAAGATAATGAAGTATGTGCTTCTGAGACTTTTCATTTTACATTTCAGAATTCAACTCCAAAAGTATCACCGGTAGCCAAGGAAGGTCCTGGTCGAAGCTTGGTTTAGATACGTCTTGATCAATCGACAGCCACTCAGAATCCCTCCAACCGTATAGAAACGCCTTCAGATTCCTTTCCCTCTTGTCTTGTTCTGGAATGCGAAGAAACAACTCAATAGCTTCGTATACCTTTCTGCTTTTCACATTATGCCACTTTGTAAAGTCTCGAAAGCTGAAGACTTCTTTTTCTCTTTCTCAGCAGTCTTAGCAAGTTCTGCAGCTTGTTCTCCAATCTTCATGTATTCCCACTCATTCCAAAAGGGCTCTGAGGGTCGCCTCGAAACATGCGTATTCCAGAACTGTAGGGCGTAGTGGTTGAAGGCTTCGCGGGCTGTTGGCATGAAGAAATTGCCGAAAGCGGTGTTTCTCAGCACTTCACTGATCGGGGTAGAGGTGTGTGCTTGGCCAGAATCGCATAGGTTGCAGATGCGGACGTCATCGTGGCGACGATGACACAAGTTGTGATAAGGTGCTGGGGAGTATGCTGATGATGATGATGATGATGATGAAGAAAACCTAAGACGATAATAGTCGCCATCCTAAACGAAGGTTTAACTGGGAAGATCTATTCTCGACCACGAGCGTCACATTAATTTCTGTGTGTAGAGAGCGCAGTGGATGTTTCATATTGCGGTTCCAAACGAGAAGGATTGATATCTCGATACATTACTGACTGAGGAGATCCGATGTTTAATAGACAGCGTCGTAATAATTTCTGCATGAGGTAGGTGCTGTGGATATGTTATATCGCGGTTCCAAACGAGAAGGATTGGTATCTCGATACATTATTGACTCAGAAGATCCATTATTGAATAGGTGGCGTCGTGATAAATGTCGGGTGAGATGCGCGCTGTGGATGATTCATGCCATTCTCAGAAGTGAGAAGAGTGCCGTCTCGAACGGATCTTTGAACAAGAAGTCTAATCGTGGGATATGAGGTATTACTATAGCTTCTGTGTGAGGTGAGTGCTGTGGATGTTTTATGCCGTGGTCGGAAACGAGAAGAAGTGATATCCCGAATGAAGTTTAGACTGAGGAGATATTCAAGTTAAAAAAAGATGAGGATAGGGGACTGAAGCGATGCCTTGAAACTGTCGTAAAAGTCGTATATCATAAATCGTAGGAACGAGCCTCATACTCTTTCTCCCTTTCTCTTGTGAAACTATACTTTCCGCTCTCCAGCACCACCCTCACCCGCATCAAGTTCAAGCCTATCAACCTCTCCAGCCACGCCACGCACTCAACCAACCACCTCACCAAATCTTCAGCCCCCTCCCCTCACCCACACCCTCACCCAGCAACCCCGCCCGTCCCCTCCTAACCAACACCCTAACAACCCTCCCCAACACCTCCTCCCCCATCCCTCTCCACTCACAATCCATCGTCGCATCCCCCTCCAACAGTTCATAAAACGTCAATATCGTATTCCTCTGCCCCGTCTCCTCAACCCACTTAAGCAGCACACTCGCCCACTCTTCTGCAGAATGCCACCATACCACAATTTCTTCTTTAACATCGCCTTTACTTAACGTCTTCTTGCCCGATGTAGAAGCAAAAGCATCGTTCCACTCAGCCACCCTTTGCGTGTCAACCATAAAGGCGAATAAAATTCTCACATCCTCGGTCTTCAGCCTTCGATTCAGCGCAGAATTGGTGAAGATGGGGTGCGATGTCGAGAGACGGAAGATGTGGTGGTGTGCACAATAAGATTGGAGGAGGGCGGACCAAGATGAGAGTTGAGATTGGCGGGTTGTGAGGTTCGGTTGGAGGGTGAAGAAGGGTGGGAAGTTGTAGTGGGGGTCTGGTCGGTAGGTTGTTGTTGTGGATTGGGAGGATGAGGGTAGGGTGGTGTCGAGTGTGGTCATATCGTCGATGAACTGATCAGGGGTTCAAAATGGGCTAGGAGAGACAGCAGAATGAAGACAAGTGTCGTGGCAATGGCAATCACTAGAAAGCAAAGAGATGGAGGTTGAGAGTTCAGGTTGTTGTGTCAATAATGATTACTAATACGCCTAGTCCTAAACTCCAAAACACTCATTATTACTGCTGCTTGCATGACCCTTCACTACGCCTCCTTCCCTTGCCCTTGTCTTTAGGTTTGCTATTATCATCTTCGGATCTCTCATAGTCCTGTGGCATGAAATTTTCATTCTGCCACTGCTGAGAAGCCCTCCAGCGCGCAGCACGGGAGTCTTCGAAATACTCCTTGTCATGACCAGACTCTTGGCATCTAGGAAAGTCAGCATCTTTCATTTCAGGGAAGATTCAGGTGATGATGGGGTTGTTGAGTAGGTTGGACGGAGTGTAGTGACTGCTGGAGAGGACGCATCGAAAGCATTGGTACTTTGCTGTGTGAAGATCTCGAAGATGTTTGTTATGGGATCTGGGTGTGGTCGTAGAAGGCGTACACCCTGAGAGAAGGGCTTGTGGAGGATACCGGTGTGAAAGAAGTTCAACTTACATAGGACAAAACGTTCTGCCTGAGAACGACCCGAAGGGATAGCCAAAGGATGAAGGTGCTGGTGCTGCGTCGTCCTTGGCCTTTCCTTTACCCTTGTCCACCTTGCTCGGTCCAGCTTCAAACTCGATTGGGTGGTCGACATGATCCTCGCTACCACCATACTCGTCACATCTGTGAATGTCAGTATACCCTGTCCACGAGAGACACGACATACTCACCCAGTGCACATCTCCTTGTAGCCTCCCAAAGATTCGTAGATAATGCTACGACGTTCGTTTGATGAATCTGCCTTTTGTGGACTGTCAAGCTTGATTTCTGAGATAGGACCCTTGTCCAATCTAGCAACATCGTAGTTCTCGTCCTTGAAGATACCAGGACGTGCCTCCATATCCTTGATAGCACGTTCTTGTGCGGTGTGCCGGGCCCAAATCTCCTTCTGTCTCTTGTGAGGACATACAGGCTTCTCGTGGCCATGATTATCGCAACTAGTACCCAGTTAGTAGGCAAGTACGAAGAAAAGGTGGTCTGGGGGTTGCCGATGATATGCTTGGTCGGCAGGAACTCACTATTCACAGTACTTGCTCGGATCTTCTACAGGGTCCTTGAACTCATGGAAAAGTGTGTCAAGTGAGTCACCAAGTTGTCTTGCTGATTTGCCCATCTTCTGAGTTGTGGTTCGTATTGTCCTGTTGATGGGAGTGCTAACTTTGTTGTTGAAGCTTTCACTGATCCGCCTCAAAGTATTCGAAGGGGAGTTTGCTGTGGAGTCCGGATCCTCTCCACTCAAAGTCGCGCGAGCTCGTCTCTTCTCTCGTGCTCGCTTGGGGTTAGCAGCTGTACTGATCGCGCTCGCAATCTTCTCGGCACGAGTAGGGGGACTTCTGTCAAGACACGGCCGGAAACACTCCAGTAACTCCATTGAGTAATCCTGAGACAGTACAAGCCTTTCTCTGAGATACTTGAGCAATCCCCCCTTGGAATCCGCAGTCGCGCCTGACATCCAAGAACGTAGCATCTTATACGCACTGAGCGACCAAGGGGCATTCGGATCGAAAGCGCCTTCGTTTGGCTGTGATGTGCACCACTCAGGTCCGACAGACAACCATGGGGAGTTCTCGTACTCTCTCAAGAATGAGCCTATCATTCTTTCACGTCTCTCTTTGGGTTGGATGAGGAACAAGTGCTCGACTAGGCCATAAGCGGCATCACTTACACCAAACCTCTCCGCAACATCTCGGAACCGATTGAATCGCGCCCGCTCAGCAGCATCATCGGCCATGGTAAGGGCTGCCAGGCGATTCCAGTCTTGTGAAATCGGTATTCGCTGATCGGTATTCTCAGGTTGTGCAGCATCACGATCTTCTATAATATTGCCTGGAGAACAAGGAAGGATAGCATCGGGATCTTCTTCTACGAGCGAGTAGGATCGACTAGGTCCGCTAGTCGTTCTCTGGTCCAGTATATCATCTCCAGCAGTATCTGCAAATGTTGCCTCGCGCTGAAGTTGTCTGACCCTCTGTCTTTCGAGTCTGAGAACTTCGAGATGAGTTGGCGAGGGCTCTCTGTCGTGGTCATGAGGATTTTGTTGTTCACTCCCAGACACAATCTCCATAGATTGGTTCAAACCGGTCAGGGTTCCCTGATCAAATGAGGAGACGTCCGAGCCGTCAGAATGCAAGTATACCTCTTGGTGGAGATGCGGTGCCAACAGATGGTTAGCGTCGTCTGATTCAAGTCGTTCTTCCGCCATCCATGCTTCATTCAATCTCTGATCAAATGAAGAGACATCCGAGTCGTCAGAATGCAAGTCTTCCTCCTGGTGCAAGTGCGCTGCCAACATATGGCTAGCGTCGTCTGGTTCGAGTTGGTCCTCTGCCATCCATGCTTCGTTCAGAACATTCGGATGACGAATATCGACCTCATACGGCACAAAAAAGGATTGACTTTCCAGAGGCGGTAGTTCATCGTCTAGATCCACATACGGTTCTCGTAGATCAGGAGGCATAGGGCGAGGAGTATCATCTTGTTGGTCATCGTCTTCTCCGGCTTCAGGAAGACCGCGTCTGGCCCGAAACTCTGCCCAATGTGACTCGTTGTAGTATATAGGCGGCGTATTTTGCAAAGATTCCCAGCTACGTCGTGAGGATATTGCTGCTGTAGGAGGTGCTCGAGGACCCGAGGGCGCTTCTCTTGGAGACACAATCGCAATAGTAGTATCGACAGGTCGAACAGTGGTCTGAGACAATGGTCGAGAAGGATCAGCCTGATCATATGCAAAGTCCTGCGCCAACGATGAAACCAGAGGACTGGTTGGAGGAACAACATGACTGACTGTACTGGGACTGGTGATGTCTTCATAGGCTTCAGCTTGATAGACAGTTGACTCGGGTTGCTGAAGAGTGAAGCCTGCATTGCCTTGGGCCCAGCTGTGCTCTGGAGTCGTTGGACCACTTTCCAAAGCTGAGGAAGTGCGTGAGGAACCAGAAAGACCTGGCGCACTCTCCGGTGAGCTCATGAAATAGCTGGTGGATGGGTCTCGCGCATTTGACGAGCTTGGACCTTGGCCATGATACGGAAGATTGGTATGGAGTGTGCCAGGCTTGATTGCGTTCTTTGCAGTATCAGTGGCGAGGTGTTGGTTTTCATCGTTAGTAATCCGCGACATGATGACGATAGTGATATTGATGTTGTGATTAGATTGATGGAGTGTAAGCTGATGATAACGATCCAATAGTTGACTAATAGCGAAGCCTGCAGAGATAACCTGATGATGATGAAGAATACACAAGAGATTAAGTTTCACGCTGGTGACTCTTCAATTCAGGGTGACTTCCTCTTTTACACGACAACACATAAAGAAGGAAGGAGCTACGAACAGGAAAGGAGACCAACAATCCTTCTCCGATAACATCACATAAACCAGTGTGGAGCGTGGTGACACTCTTCCAGCTTGTCCAGTCTGTTAATTCTCAGTCGTAATTTCAACCAAGCTTGTAACATCATCGTGACAGACGCACTTTCGACCTGGCGAGCCGTAGTCACCACAGAAGTTTCAAAGAATCCTGGCATTCAAACTCGTGAAATTCATTGCAGGGATCTAGAACATCTCTTGAGAGTCCGCGACACACCTTCGACACTTCTTCTTGAACTCCTTTGGCTCTTCCCTCAACATCTTCGCTGCCTCAATGTTCGCAGGACTCTCGTCATTTGGACTACTCAGCATACTTATGACACTGAGTAAGATTGTCTCTGGTGTTTGGACAGGTGACCAGCGCTCGGAAGCAGATTCGTAGCCGTACTTGTCCTCTTCCGGAGGATGTAGGATGGATATGCAGACTTCGCCGTTTTTGTAGACTTCAAGCAACTCTGTTAGCGGGAGATCTTATGCTTCTACAGGTGAGATGTCTTACTGTTGGGATGCCATATTGGTGTTTCGAACTTCATCTTCGGTGGCATATGTGGGTATTCAGGTGGGAATGTGAGTGTTGCTCGAAAGAAGCCGCCTTGATCCTTATTAGATTTTGCAAATTCACGTGTTATATCCTTCGCTCACCGCCATAGTGCTTGTCGTCGTCACTGATCATTAACATGACCTCCCACGCAAAGACATTGCTCTCGTCTACCAGTCCGCAACTGATACCAGGAATATCCTTGTCTGACTTCATCTGCTTGAGCTGGCGTGCCAGCAGACCCGCTGCTGCCGCCGACATTGTGATCGCTCTTGGAGTGTCCCTCTTGGACTCGATCCTTTGACGGCTTGATGCGTACTCTTGGTCGTGTGACCTCTCTTCTGTTGCTCTTGCTGGCGGAGTGGCGTCCGGCTCGGATTGCTCGAGTCTTTCCTTTGTGGAGAGGATGTTGGCGCAGAGATTGTGATCGAGGCGCTTGTAAAGTAGTCGAGGGATGTGATGAAGCTATCAGTGAATCAAACAGTGAAATGGGTTATTCTGATAATAGAATTGAAGTGAAGTCGAGGTCATTGTTGTCGACTGCTAATCGGCAGAATCGTCTAAAACTGCCCCTGAGGTATGCTGGCTAGAATTGCCTCTTTTGTCAAACTGCACGTGACTGGCTTCTTCTCGGACATGAAGTATACAACCATCTCTCCCTAATCTTAAGCCCTCTAGGCGTCTTTGAACCCTATCGGACAGAGAAAAATTCCTTGTTTATGTTGTCCCGATGACAAGCAGAACTCCAGTTTTCCTACTGAAAACAAAATCTCTTCCAGCAGACGGCTATGAAGAATATTTTGAACAGCTTGGTGAAGGAAGATATTCGCCAATATTCGTGCCTGTTTTGGAGCACAAATTTACACAAAATTCTCTCCAGAGTATCAAGGAACATGTACTCAATGGTACGTTTCTACCTTATTCTCAACAATCCGGCCATAAGTATGGTGGCATGATATTCACTTCGCAACGTGCCGTGGAGGTATTCACGTACGTGATTGATGAGCTTCGACAAGACAAGGAGAATGTCGAGGCTCTGTTCTCCGCTTCACTACCAATATACGTCGTTGGACCTGCCACAGGACGAGGACTACGAGCACTTGGTCTACCATGTCAAATTGTTGGCGAGGAGGCCGGCAACGGTGAAGCTTTGGCAGCTTTCATGCTAGAGCATTATAACGATCTGTGGAAATCAAGTCAGGCAGACCACGATGATCAAGTACTGAAGCCAGGTCTTCTTTTCCTGGTTGGTGAGCAACGACGTGACATCATACCGAAGACGCTCATGTCTGCGTCATTGCCAGAAGATCTGCGGATAGACGTAGAAGAGCTTACAGTGTACGAGACTGATGTGATGGAAGATTTCGCACAAAACTTTGCACAGCTCGTGTCCCAGAAACCGGCACAAGTGCAGAGGCAATGGGTGATTGTATTTTCACCTACTGGATGTAAAGCAATGCTTGAAGTGCTCGGTATGCTCAACCCAGATACTGGTAAGGTCAGAAACGTACAGCAGACAAAGTCCGCAGCTCCATATATTGCTACAATTGGTCCCACTACTCGTGATTATTTGATCAGTGAGTTTGGATATACGCCTGATGTCTGTGCCATTAAGCCTAGTGCACAAGGATTAGGAGAAGTCATCCTGGATTTTGAGCAGAGACAATCAGCTACGAGCAAGTGAGCTAGAAGATGCTCTGCGTATATTTCATGTATGCGTCTACGGCTATCTGGACGAGTTCGTACGTGCGATCGTCTCAACACACTCGGCAACACTCTTGAGGCCACCGGTTGTTCCCCAGCGCAGTATCGGAGAGGGCACATTGCACATCTGCCTCGGGCAAGACTTGAATGATTGCTCGTGCTAACCTGCTTGTTCTCGTCTGTTCAGTACTGCAGATGAATAGCTTGACCACTACTCAAGCTCTGAAAACGAGGATGCTATTATCTCGCCTCGTGTTGAGGGAGATATGCTGATAGCACAACGTCAAAATCCGACAAAATCGAAGACCTATTGTTACTTGGGCTTGGTCAGACATACTAGGCTCCTCCATACACGAGATGGAGTCGTGCTGCATCGAAGTACGTGCGACGCCATCACGAGGCCGAAGTCCCAAAATGGACATGTAAGCAAATAAGCCCCCTTAAAGGCTGATGCGCCGATCACTACCAATTGAGTGGCACGAGTGTCAAACAAGGCTGCGAACTGCAACCTGGAAATTCGTGCAAGGCTGAGGCTATGGCGAGCAGGTAACACTACTTAAAACATCCCGATGGCCTTTGCAACACCTTGCCGTAGCGAATTGTTCAGCTGCTTGTTCTACTCACACAACCAACCTACAAACAGCTCCGACGATGCCCAGCAGCAACCAGACCATGTCTTCACCACTCAAGCTCTTCTTCTCTTTCATACTCATATTGTTCCCTGCCGTCTTCACTAACGCCACATGCACCATATTCTCACCCATCTCCAGCACCACATTCCAGCCTCCTCAAAATATCGCCAACGACTACTTGGAGTCTGTACCAGCAGGAGTCAACCAAACCTTTGAACCCTACATGACCAATACCACAAATATCATCATTTCTGACGGCGTGACATGCCCCAACAGCAGCGCGGAGTACTGTTACATTGGTGACCGCAATGCCAACGCCCGACCTATTGGTACAAATTACACTTTTATTCCCCAGCTCATCGGAGGCCTTGTTGCGGACAACTCGACACTTCGCTACGCCATCTTCCCCAACGGCACAGGTCTATATTCTCCTAACTTCGTCGATGCCAATGACATTACCGACAGCCTCTTCACTCTCATCACGAGAGCATCAAACATGACCTTCCATCTCGCATTACTGGACAATCAGACTAACACTGCTGCATTCGCGGTCGCTCCTGGTACGAGCGGGTATGCTAACTTTGCCCTGGCATTATTGCGTCGTGGGTGTTGTTTCGGGGTGCAGCGGGGAAAGATATCCTACTAACGGAACCGTAGAATGAACTCTGCCGGACCTTTTTCCTATGTGCCCAAGCAGAGTTGCGCTCCGCTCAAGTCTGTACCTATACATGGAAGCTTCCTACCTTCACTCTACGCTTGATACACGCCAGAAAGTTACATCAGTGTAAGTGGCTTGATAGCTTGGACAATAATGAACGAAAACTACACTCAAATTTTCTCCTTCCTAAAGATGGTTTTGTTAAGACATCACACCGGCTCGTACCTAACCACGACATGACACATCTCCAGCACTCAATCAATACAGAAGTCACGATGGCCCTACTGTCCTATAATAGATCTTCTTATTTAACCTACCAGCTTCCATGAGCTTCGCATTCATCACGAAACACCAAAAGCACGACCCAACTCCTTCAACACCTCTCCAGCACCATCTCCGTCTTCATCCCATCCTCCAGCAGCAACCAGTCCTGCCGCTTCAAAACAACAATCAACTCCTCCCTATCCTTCTCAGCCTCCTTCGCACCCTTCGTCTTGAATGACACTTCCACCACATTCTCCATCTCCGCCCCTCCTCTCGCCTTCGGAACCGGCCAGACCTCTACATCCAGATCAAAGCCCTTGAAGCTACCACTCCATATTCTGGCATGGACGGGCCCATATACTTTCGCTTTGCTCATGAGCTGTCCGCCCCAGCCTTTTTGTCCTTGCCAGTCTAGAAAGGTGCTTGGTGCGGCATTGACAACGAGCTGACGTGATTCCGCTTCACTTGGGAGACTGAAGCTAGTATAGGCGTCAGCTGAAACAGACTTGTTGCGAGCGATCGAGAGGTCTTGTTTCGCATAACCCCATTCGATCTGTGCTGCAAAGAGTTTACGCTCATGTTCCTGTTCGCAGAAATCACTGGTGGCAGCCTTGAGTGCCACATCAATGGCGCTAGAGGCAGATGCTGTCGTAACTGACGAAGTGTCTTTAGCCGCAACGGGGTACCGCTTTTTGTATGTTATTTCGATTTTGTCGGATTTCGATTGTCCGCAGCGCATACGCACGAGCCAGCCTGTAGTGGAGAGGTCTTTGTCGGGTGTGTCGAGGAATTGTATTGTCGATAGCTGAGTAGCTGGGTTCATTTTGAAATGGTTAAGGAAGGCGGGAGTGAGGTCGTTTGTTTCTGTGTCTAGCACTTTTGATGGGTCGAGGAGGAGCTTGATTTCGTAGTCAGGCGTAGAATCCATGTTGTGAGGTGTTTTGTTAAGAAACACAGGGAAAATGGATATGGTGTCGTGAGGGTGAGTGAGAGGTAGCCGAACTAATGACAAGAAGAGGGGTGAGTAGTCAACGAAGTAAGAGAAGACAGAGGGTGTCAGGAAGGGTACATATATTCATGCCTAGTGATACAGTCAGCTTAGTGCTTATTCTAGCTTTTTCATAAGCCCTGCTGGATGAGGCTGACGGTGTCCAGCCTGGCGAGGCTTGAGTACTGCTTCACCACTGTATCTACTAAAAGAGGTTATTATGCGTACTTAAAGTGTTCTCTGCTGGCCTTCATCAACTGCGCCACGCAACACGATGACTTACACCACAAACATGAGGGGCATTTACGTTGGAAGCTAATTTTTGTTTTTAGTGCTATAATAGCGAACTCTTCCTTGTACGGGACATTGCAGGAACTGCTAGCCAAATTAAACCTCTGTCTAAGTAGTGGTCCAGTCACGTATGATAGTGACAATATGATCAGGCTTCGAAACATCTATGATAGATATTTCGACTATCCTCGTCAATCTCTACCATTCAGCCCCAACACCACCCTAAAGAGTCCGTCACATCATCCCTCCTCCCAGGCGGATCACCCTCCGCCTAGCCTGAGCCCGGCCCTGAGGCCCTCAAAGTGCCGCCGCCATAGCCGCACGCCAAAAGTCCTCGAGTTCCCCGAGCCGTGGTCTCTCGTCCGGATCCTTACTCAAACACTTGTCCACCATCTCCCTCCACTCCTGCGGCACGCTGGTGTGCTGCTTCCACTCTGTGGTCAGCTCATCAGGATGATCTACATGGTCAGTGCTAACCACGCTGGCAGAGTTACGGGTGGACGTACAACGGTGCGATCCAGGACAATGATATTCGCCACTTACATGCAAACTTGGGATACAAAACTGTGTTCCCTCTGGTTCTGTATGCACTCGGCCGCGCCAATGCCAAGCCACTCAACATCGAAGTCTTCCTTCGTCATGTCGAGTCCCGATCAATTCGGAATCGATCGATTGGACTACCGCCAGATGCACTTCGAGTACTTGATGGCCCTTTGCGAAATGTTGTGCTTCCGATTTTGTCACGGCTCAAAAGACTCATGTTAGTCCTGGCGGCCAATGAATTTCAAAGTGCTCGCATTGGAGATACTGAGGCCGAAGCACATATCTTCGGTCATCCTGAGGTTCCGTATGACGATGACAACATCTTGGAAGCCAGCATAAGACGATTTTTGATGTCGACCCCTAATCTAAGCCATCTACGGCTCAACTTCGACAGATTCGAATATCTGGGCTTTCGGCTTGTGCGGTCCTGCATCGATTACACTGCCAAACCTGAATCGTCTGGATCTCGGTACGTCGAGCTCTTTGTTCACAATGTTTATGTACTACTAGGTCCTTGCTAATATCAAGAGGCATGCTTACCGTGTCAAGAGAGGCGTTGATTGCTATAGTTAAGAAGTTCGACCGTTTGACCTCTTTGAGTCTATGGAAGGTTATACTCAAACACACGGACGGTGATCCAGCAGAAGCCAATCTGTGGAAAGATTTCTTAAGTGGAAGGCAATCAACGTGAGTTTTCGTGATCAGGACCTTCTAGAGGAGCACAGAGATGCCTCTTTCGCAGCCAGTTCCGGCATCGCGTTGCGCGACTGGCTCCACAACCTGGCCGAGCGAGTCGTTCTGGGCAATATATCTAGATTTGAGCGCAACTTCGATGACGAGGACGTTTCACTGGAAGAGGATGAGGAGGAACCTGTGGATGAATGGGACGATGAAGATGATGGCGATGACGATGACGACAAGGTCACCGCTCACTTCTTTGGTGCTGATGGTATTGCCAATGCACCTGGCTGGGCGACTTTGGGAGGCTTCTGAGCAGGTTTGCAGAGATTTTCCGAGCTTTCACCTTGATCGAAAGGATCAGAGAGTACTCGATTTCCAGAGCCAGCTCCTCTTCAAATGGGGATCACCTGAAGGAGGTATGGGATTTCTCGAGCTGTAACATTGGTTTTAGAGGCCACCGCGTCAACGACTAATCTTTTACTTTTCAATTAGGCTACTCTCAATGGCGGTCATAAGCTACTTCTTAATCCTATCCACCTTGTCACTATCAACTTCCATCTCGTCGTCGCCCAATAGAAGCACACCAATTCAACTTTAAACGCACTCTCGCCCGTACTCCCGCCCACACGCAATAGACTTCTGTCAAATACGCCGCTTACTGTCATGCCTCCACCATCCATCGTGGATTGCGAGGCATTCTTTTCACATATTCAAGATTACCAGCCACGCATATTTTTGCCAAGTCGCAACTTGAATACCAACAGCCTCACAGAACGTGACTATACGCCTAAGCAGCAAGCACCAATATAAAGCTCATTGGTCTTGTTCCGCTAATCAATGTCATGCTTCTATTGCTCAGAAATTGAACCGATCAAGATGTGTTTCATGAACCTCTCACGCGAGGCCAGAAAATGCTGTATCCGTTAACCTGTTTCCGTTCGGAAACAGCCGACCATCTCTCACTGGATGTCGTCGTCGCCGTGTCTTGTGCCGTGCTCGACTTGTCACTACCACACCCTGTCGTCTATGCTTCAATAGCCAACTCCTCAACAATAACACCAATAACTCCTGAACCGCTTGTAACCGCGAAAGTACCACCATCTTTGAAGGCCGACCGACAATTATCCCACATGCCCCTTTTTATTCGTACTGCTTTCCCACACCATTTAATGTTACTATCACTGCAAGTGCGGCCAACACTCCTTAGGCCTGTATCTGTGCGCCACACTCACAGTGCCAATGCAACCTCCTTATTCTCTCCTCAGCTTGCCCAGCGTTCTCTGTGCTTTTCAACGTATCCTCATCATCAATGTCAGCACAACAATCGCCATCAATCAACACACGATCCTCCGGTCTGTTCTTACACTTCTTCAATCGGCGAATGACCTCCAGCGATTCATTTCTATTGTGCTTGGGACACCAAAAGTCTTTCAGTGCTGCTTTGCTTTCACTCTTCACAGCATGTGTCCAAATGGCCGTGATGTTCGCGTCAGCAAACCAAAGCTGCGGTCGTGGTAACGGACCCGGAATGTTGGGATGTGACACTGATCTGCTGTCGCTAGGTGTAGATATTGTTGGCAAAGGCGGTGGATGATAAGTTTTGAAAGCACTCCACTTATAATATCGGATCAGGACTTGAAAGTCGACAATTCCGGAGTCGATCCATGCGGCAGTCCAGCTATCGAGGCTCGCGTTGACGTCCTCGACCTTTCTCCACCTCTTTACGTGCTCTGGTTCCTCTAGTAAGATACTGGTCAGCTCGTGCCGAGCCCACTTGTGGTCATCATCTACAAGGCGATCTTCCAGATGCACGCGAATAGTGAATTTCTTGATGTCTTTCGATATTTTTAGCACTTTGGTCACGTGCGCTAACGTGGAAGCTGTTGTAGCGAGGTCGTCACTAGACTGATTGGAGGTATCATCCCAAGGCCGTTCCTTGTCGTACATGACATGTCCGATCAAGGCGAGTATCCTTCGAACACTGAATCCAAAGAAGTCTTGAAGGTGTATCAAGTCATCAGAAGGATTCCTAGAGTCGCGGGTGCATGTCTTGATCACCCATGTTGCGTTCAAAATCAATAAACACCAGTATCGATAGCGAGAGCCAGGGAAAAGCAGATGCGGTGTCTTCGACAGGAGATCCATGGTTTCTGCAGTTTTAGGATCCTCTTTACCGTCCCAACGAATGCGAGGAGCACATCCCGACCACTTCTCTAGTGCTACTTCTTTCTCGGGCATGAGGTAGCTGAAGATTTTGTCCCATAGCTCTGGGGGAAGCCTCGAGAGAGGCGTTGCTTGCTTCGTGTAAATAGTTGACATTATGCTGGCCAAGTGTTGCGGGACATGCCGAATACTGAGGCCTCGAGAAGTATAAAAGGTACTTTGTAGCAAACTTTTGATAGTGAGTCAAAATCAGAAGTGAAAGTTGAAAGTCTGGCTCACGACCGAATTAACACAGAAAGGACGCATCAGCTATTAGATCTCGAATGGGTAGTCATAGCGATGTTAAACTATCATATCGAACAGACTGCTGAGGTCCTGGGTTCAGGGTGTCATATAGAAGGATGTTCCGTCAGTGACAACATGCTGCTGAAGGCATGTTATGAATTTTGCGGTCGGCTCGACAGCTCAATGTCTTGAAGTTCTGTGTAAGCTGGATGAGCGGAATCTCTCTACAAGGTCATTCAGCAATGTTTTCGCATAATATGTAATCTTGAAGAACCTTTGTTTCAGCCACGTCTTCTCATCCTTTGCGCCAGATCTCCAGGACAAGCAATTGGCATATGCCGGACGAACAGGAAACCTCGAGCTCACACTGGCGGATATTCACAAAGTGATTCACACCGGTGACAAAGCCCCTATTCAGCTATATCCCTAGTACACATTCTCGAGTCGTCTTCATATCGTCTCGCAGCTTAGAACCAACAGGTGCCATTCGGCAAAGGGCGTGTAGCATGAGCTGGGATGACAATGCAGGCAAAGTCGCTCCTCGTGTACGAAGCGGAGCTTCCTAAGCCTTGAGAAGTGAAAGTAGAATCCTCAGTGGTTGTCTTGAGCATGAATATTGTCGTAAACAATGTCAAGACCGAAGTCTTCTGCCGCCTCCGCTTCGCCGAACAGTCACCGAATGCCGAGATGAAGCCGTCCCCTTTCGCAACCTCTTCGGACGAGCTTGAACTGTCAAAATTCGAGCTGTGTAACACAATGTGAAATATATCTTGCTCTGCTTTCAAGAGCAGCTCTTTGTAATAACTGATCGAGGTCTATCATGTCCTCTACCAATGACCTTCCCCAAAACCCTGCACTGACCAGGCCAGCAATCTACAACAGCTCCTCATCTCACTCCAGCAGAAACACTCACCACGATAGCCCTTCTCGAAATGCTTCAACTCCATCCAAGCACGATCAAGGCTGGCGGCGCATTATACGGAACTTCTCTCCAAGTTGGTTTAGTGTCACAATGGGCACTGGCATCGTCTCTATCATCTTCATAACAATCCCCTACCAAACCCACCCATCATCTTCAGTACCTCAAACCAGCTCATCCTGGCTCTACTATCTCTCACTAATCTTCTTCCTCCTCAACGTCATCTTCTTCGTCCTCGCCTCCATAGCGTCAATTCTGCGATACACGCTTTACCCTGAGATATGGACGGTCATGGTACAGGATCCAGTGAACAGTTTGTTTCTCGCTACGATTCCAATGGGCTTCGCCACGTTGATTGAGGGTTGGATCTTCCTGCTTTGTCCGTATTGGGGCGATTGGGCTAAGTATGTGGCATGGGGTGCGTGGATGCTGGATGCGGTTGTGGCGTTTAGCATTACGGCTTTTTTGTCATTTACCTTGCTTTCCTCGGAAAGGACAGGGACGTCGTTGGCTAGGATCACTGCTGCACAGTTACTGCCTATTGCTGCAACACTAGTGGCGGCGGGGACAGGGGCAGAGGTTGCTGAGATCCTGCCTGGAGCACAGAGGCAGCTGGGCACGGTGTTGTGCTGTTATGTGATGTGGGGTGCTGGCATGCCTTTGGCGCTCACGGTGATTGTGGTCTACTATCAGAGACTGGTTGTGCATAAATTGCCAGCAAGAGAAATTATCGTCAGTTCGTTCTTGCCGTTAGGTCCTCTGGGCTTCGGTGGATACGGGTAAGCTGTATAGGCTCTAGACCTGCTCAATATACTAACAAAGAATAGGATAATGTATCTAGGCAAAGTCTCCCTCACCCTTTTCCCCGAAACAGGCACCCTCCACCCACTAGCAGGTCCAATGCTCTACTGCTTCGGCTTCATCATCGCCCTGATCTTCTTCGGTTTCGGACTAATGTGGCTCATCTTCGCCGTCGCTGCCATCTTGAAAGCTCGTCCCTTTCCGTTCAACATGGGCTGGTGGGGTTTCACGTTTCCGTTGGGTGTTTTTGCTTGCAGCACGATGCAGATAGGTATTGAGCTCCCGAGTCAAGCGTTCAAAGGGATTGGAACGGCGTTTGGAACTGCAGTAGTTTTGCTTTGGTGTGTTGTGGCTGCTGGGACGGTGAGAGGTGCTTGGAGTGGTAGATTGTTTCATGCGCCGTGTTTGGCGAATTTGAAGGTGAAGGAAGGTAAAGAGGGTGAGGATGGTTTGAGAGAGGCTGAATTGGCTGTGTGATGAGTAGCGTGGCACGAAGTGATGAGGACTACGCAAGGGCGTAGTCCAGTCAGAGACTAGAAAAAATCCTGAGAGCAGTGTGCACGTCAAGTCATCACCTAAGGAAGTCAGAACGCGAACTGGATGGAATTCTGGATGCGCAGTATTCTATATACGATGCTTATCTCCAACCCAATGTTGGCAATAGCGTTCCTTTGATGGTTGTAGAGCCTAGCACTGCAATGGAATACACCGACAAACCCTTTCGAGCATGTCAGAAAAAAGCGCCACAGTATCACCTTAAGGTTACAGTCGAGCAGTTGGAATCTCAGCTTTGCAACGAGCATCCTCGCTCTCCCGGGCGCTATTGTTATCTTACACAACCAAAATCAGGACAACTCCAGTAAATCGAGCGTCCACGCGTGAAATGCTGGTGGTTTAGAAGTGTGTCTGTATTGTTGGACCAAATCAGAAGGCTATAGAAGTGAAATCTTTCTCCCATCAGAAATATCTTCGTGGTGTGCAACTTTGTCCGGTTGGTTGGTCATGTAGTGAGTGGTGGTTTTGAACACGACAGCCGCAGTCATGGTCGGCCCATCTCGGACCAGTGCTCACTTTTGAATAGCCAAGAAAAGCAAGCAAGCCTATCCTACGACAAATATCAAGAGATGTGTCGTTGCCGCAGCAGAATAGACCAGACCGGGATATCTAGTTTCTTAGCTGATTAGATCCTCTCGGAGGGTAATACTCTCCTCCAAACTCCAATCCAGTTTTCTCAAACACATCTGTCGTAATCAACTGCCACGCTCCAAACATCCAACTCCTCTTGTAGATCTGCACCTCCACAGTCCCTCTCAAACTCTGACCAAGCCAATTATGCCTATGCCCATCCTCGAATGGTCCACTCAAATTGTAAAACGTGCCCTTCGGCGCCGAAGCTTTCACGACCATTCGCTGCGTGAAGTCAGAGACATCGCACTCAAACGTTCTCTTCTCCCAATCAATTTTCGTCGACAAAAAGGGTCCCCAAATCTGAAACACTTTCATTGCGAAAGGTGGGCGAAAGTCAATTTCGATTCCTTTGGCGTCGTCGCGGTAGCCCATCATGAATGCTTGCTGATACATTGTTTTGCCGCCTGCGAGAGCAATGCCGCGACCTGGTTGGCGAGCTTGCATCCATATGTGTGCAGCTGGAAAACTCAGTGCCCAGTTTTTCTCCAGATGGGCGATGCCAGTAGCGTGAGCGTCAGCAGGGTTCATCTGAGCCTCAGCTGGCAGCGATAGCTCGACCGAGCAATCCGATTGCAGACTGTAGACGTGCCAATGAAGTGGGAGTGGTAAGTAGTTTAGCCAGCTTTCAGGGGTCGTCATGTTCTTGCCCCACTGAGTATGGTTTTTGGTGGTGAGAACATAGCTGACATCACCCACTTTGTCGACGAGCGTGGTTGTTTCAGCGCCGGCATTGAGGCTGAAAGAGGCACCCTCCTGGAATCCAATGAAACGAAAACCAGAACCATCTGCGAGTTGGTGGAATTCCATTTTATCAGGGAACTCCTCATGTTGCCAGATGTGGCCGTCTGGAGAGACATAGACGAGTGTTATATTGTGGGCACGTTCAGGTGCTTTTGGCACGGTGCAGATGATCATGATTAAAGAAGCCCCAGTGGAGAGGTCAACGCGGGTGTAGTAGCCCTCGAAGGGTGCCCATTTGTGGTTTTTGTAGTTGTCCATGTTATACGGTGATCACAGTCGCGATAAAGTAAAGGGCAGATGTTCTGAAAGAGAGAAGGTGAATGCGTGATGTATCATGCCAATACGAAGTGTCGTCATTAAGTATTTCAAGATTATTGATCACGTGCATCCATCTCGGCTCAATATCTGCTCCAACATATCATCCTTGTGACTGCACCTCTCACTCTGGATATATGCTTGATAGTCACAATGGACGCCTCTCGGACTCCTTTGTAACCAGCATGGATGTGCCAAAATAACCATCGTGTGCTGGAGGACAAGAGCCTTTCCAAAAGATTTCAGCTCAACACAGCAGTTTATTTATTGTCAAGAATATCAGGTCTGGACTCTCAAGCTTCTCTCGTTTGCAGTGAGGTCGGTCGAGGGGTATGCGCGGTAAGTGTACTTCCGAAAGTGCGCTGTCTATGCAAGAGACCATATAGAATTGCGTAATGACACCATCAATCGCTTGGAGCTTGCAAGCATATCGAAGACAACATCTGCTCGTTGAATTGTAAGTCAGCTCCACGAGGTTTCTGGGCTTTTGAGGGAACTCGCAGACCAATATGTCATAGTGCAAGTTTAAAACATGTCAAGCTCCGAGGTGTGTATACCACGATCACACCTGGAAATCCAGCACTTTGGAGATGTGTGCTCTTCGTTCGAAAAGGTAAGTATGTGGCTCAACCAGCTCTTGCTCCACGCTGATTTAACAGGACCATACAACGGGGCTTTGTTGACATTCCGTATCTACTTCTCGGATGAATATCCCTTTGAGCTGCCCATCATTGTGTTCGAGCGTGATATCTTTCATCCACTCGTGATAGGAGCAGAAGTTGACCAAGATGACGATGTTTTCGTTGAGGTTACCCAAAAAACTGCGTCGAGGACTGCGGAAACAAAACCCACTGGGCACTTCAACCTGAAGTCAGGCCTCAGAAATATGGCAAAGGATGTCTCTAATTACGCTGAAGAAGGTCGAATCAGTATCATTGATATTTTACTACATATTAGAGCATGCTTTGATGATCGCCGAATCATAGATGAAATTCATCTTCAAGACATTGTGAATATAGCTGCATGGCAAGCATGGCAAGCTCACAACGAGCATCTCAAGGACGAGAATAATCAAGAACTCAACGAGAAAGATGTCTGGCAACAAGAGATGGACAGTTTGATTGAGCGTAGTAGTAATATTAAACCCGAAGACATGTTCGAAGAGGTCAAGCACAACAACGACTCACTAAGTAAACAACACGGCAGTGATGATGCGCCTGGAGCTGATTGATGGCTTCGTAAAGGGCCTCATAACTTGGAGTGGCAACATTTGGCAGGAGCGTCTCAAGTTCGCTCCTTCCTTGTCGGCCAGTACAACGTGGCACGATTCAGCAGAACGCGACAAGGACTTCTTGACTGATGCGTGACAATGCACTGAAACAACGTCAAAAATGCCATCTGAGTTGTTCGTGCCGAAACATCGGACGAGCTCCTCTCCTCTTCTTGTTGACCAACCACTGCAAAGGCGGACTTCGCTCAAGAAGAAAGTCTTAAACAAGGTCCTTGGTTCACGACCAAGTCAAAGCAACGTCAATGACCTCTACACGTTTGACAAGTCGAGGTAAGTCTGCAGAGTATTGGTTGTGCTTCAAATGCTAAATCATGATAGTATCAGAAGCGCCTTTCGAAATGGACGCAGCAGCAGTGAAACCATACGCAGACCATCTTCAGAGGCCGACCGATCGAGTAGTGACACCATTCAGAGGGCAGCACTATCGCAATCTCAAACTACTCTCGATGGCTCGACAGTCAGCACTTTGGATGTATGCCAGATCAACAGCAACCTCCCATATGCATACCCGCCCTACCCACCTTCATCGATCGTCAAAGTTCGCTTGTCTACGCAAGCTGAAGTATCACACCTAGAAGTCGAGGAAGAGAAGACCATGTGGGTAGCTGTCACAGCTACTGCGGAGGCAATTCTCCGAGAGGAAGACGTACCCATGGTGCCTCTCAGTATCGTCGTTATTTTGGACAACTCAGCATACACATCTACCGATTCGTTAAAGGCTGCGAGCAGAGCTATCCTGGATATGGCTGGAGAGCTAAGACATCCAAAGGATCGCCTAGCAATTATCTGCACCTCTCCAGCTCATCCTTGGAAAGAAAGTAGGAGTGGCTATACCCTTCGTCCACTTTCACCTTTGGATCTCGCTGGTATTCAGAAAGATCTTCGCTTGGCAGCACACGCACGTCCCGATATCGCCCCTCAGAACCTGACTATGGACCAAACCCTAGCAGATGCTTTCTACTTGTTGGCGAATGGTGATGACATGGAAGCGACAGGAGGAGAGTACTGCCATGTCGTTATAGTAACCTCGAATCCTGGATCTTGTACCAACAAACTGGGAAGCAGTGCCCCTGTACCTGTACACATTTTACAACCAGCATACATTCCGTGGCATCATGGAGATTCAATTGTTGCTGGTCACTTCATTGCTGATAACGCAATTGGCCCGAGCACAAAAGACAGGCTGAGAGACATGCTTCTGCACGCTCGTGCGAAGACCAAGCCAGGGACTGTCTATGATCTCCATGTCAGTGTGGGATCTATCAGCGATAAGTGCCAAATTCTTGAGATTATTGGTCAACAGCATTTTGCAGGTATAGCAGTAGGTCAATCGATCAACATCCTATGCAAAGTCAAGGTGACGCAAGAATCAACCTCTACAGCTACCTCTCCGGCATCTAAGGTTGATGCGCTCATGACCGAGATCGAAAGCATGCTTGGGATGTCCAATATTGGTTTGTTGCAAGTAACCTTGACATACCGTCAGAGCTTGTTCCCTAGCAACACAACACTGACAATTACAAACACTTGTTCTATTCCAGTTGTGAGTCGAACCTCAATCTGGAAGCCCAAGGACCATGCCACAACGACACTTGCCACTGGATTGCAAAATAATACAGAACTTCACAAGAAGCTAACGCTATGTATCGCGAACTCAAATACACCTATGCAAACACTGAAGACCTTGCAAAGCCTTGCTCCGCCACCAGTTCAGAACGGCACATTCCTATCATTCCTGGCTGCCGTAAAATCAGAGCTGTCTCACCAAATCAAAACGATCACCAAATACAACATTTCCAACTCATATCCACCTCAACCACCAGACGACGGAAACTCACACCTCGAAAGTCCCACAACCACTCGTCGAACAACCACGCCCCTCCCCCAATCCCTCTCACCAGACCAACGACCCCTCTCACCAGTAGCCGAATCCCCCGACTCCGCCAAAACCACAATCCACAAACGGCACTACTCACCCACCGAAGACAACAACACCGACGCAGCGCGCAAAATCTGGAAAGACATGAAGAGGGATTCGCAGTCGACTAAGGACTTGATGATGATGAGGTCGGTGACGATGGGCGCATTGGGAATGAGGGATGGAAGGTTGCAGGAGATTCAGAGGCAGGCTGTTAGGAATAAGAGGAGTATTGGGGCGGATACGTTGAGGAGTATGAGCTTGGGGACGGGAACGGGAACGGGATCTGGGACGGCGAGTGATGAGTTTCAAAGTCGGTATGCGCCTTGGGCTTGATTGTGGTGGGCAACGGGGTTGTTGTCATTGGGTTGAAGATTGGATGGGGTGGTGCGAGGACTCTTTGAGCTTGAGCGTATGCGATAAGTATTGTGCTAGAGATGTGGAAGGCAGCCGGGTGCTGCTGTGGAAAGACTTTATGTCTTTCCTCATGATAATTGCATGTTATATGATATCAGGCATTGCTATCTCGGGAGGGCGCTTGGTCTTCAGCGTGAGTCTTGGCTTGTATTCAAGACTTAATTCGGATAAGCTTCCTTTGCGCTATGATTTGCTCTATTTTCACGTTTCCTTCTGCTTTACTTGATGTACAATAAATTGGATATCATACCAGGCATCCTGTCCTAGCATATGTGTATATCCGTGTGTGTATGTATGTTTCGTTTTGTTGCGCTGAATTGGAGTTTGTCCGGCGCCTCCTCGATGCTGTGTATTGAAACTCATTCGCTTTGCTTTGACCGTTCCTCCATTCCATCCCCGCCCCTCATATATCATATGCCCAGTTCATTTTAGTAGGAGATCACTGCTGCAGCAAGCAATGTCCCTCCGCAACTTCACCTCCGAATGAACGTAAGTGAGTTGAATCTCCACTGGTACCCATCCATTTTCATTGCGTTCCATTCCAGTCCGGAGTGAGGTCGATGAGGAAGGGTAGTCAGTCTCACTCGCTTCGGTTGTATCTTGTGTTGTGTCGCCTGTTCAGAGTTTTCTCTTCTCTGAGATGCCATGTTGCTAACATCGCCGTACATTTTTCCATCGAGGCGCATATTCTCGTACTCGCCATCTTCGTCCCATCATCCCACCACCACCAGCCATACCCATCATCAACTCATCCGCCTCACCCCTCGACCCAAGCCTACTAGCCGAGGGCGCCGCGATGTTGTCAGTAGCACGCGCAACTCTCTCTTCATATCCAACATCCAAGCGTTCCACCAACCGAACAATGGCCGTATCGTCTGGACATGTAGATTTGAGATTTTGTTCTTGTATTGTGCGGATGAGGGTGTTATTTTCTTCTTCTTGTTCTGTGTTTTGTGTGGTGTTTTGTGGATTGTTGTTCAGCTGGTCGGTGGTGTTGGTGATATTGGTGGTGAAGACGCTTTGTGTGTTGCGCAATGGGTGGCAGAGGAGCTGGAGGAGTGCCGCTGCTGTATCTTCGAGAGATGATGACGACGGTGGCGGCATTGTAGCCGTGCTCTGACCGGTGTTGGTAGTGATAATGGCAGTACTCGTTACTTCATCGTCATCACGGCGTAAGTAGTGATAGTGTCCCTCAATATTGGCCAGCAACGTTGCAGCGACACTGTCGGTACTAGCACAAAAGCGTAATGTTTGCAGACATTGCTCAGCGGCGTGTGAATAAGCCGGCGATTCAACCGGAGTGTTGGCGATCCTAGCTCTTACGATGGCGTAAAGCAAAAGGGCTGCGGAGATGTAGGATGTGAATATGGCGACCCAGCAATGTTTGAGGACGGTGGTGTCTGGTGTGTGCATTTGGGAGAGGATGAGGGCGGCTGAGGTTGCGGCGGCTGTGATATCAACAGTGTTAGTGTTACTGCTCACTTCGTCGCATTGACGCACGCACAAACAAGGGACGTTGAGCATGATTTACCAATATCTTCGCTGATGAACCTTGCAGTATCCTCACCAGACATGCCCAAGACGTTTCTCTCTTCTAACTCTCTCATGCGGAGTCGATGGGCGAAAACAGCTCGATTGACGAGCATGATTGCGTTCAGATACATCAACTGTACATACTGAACGACGATTCTTACACCCGGCGACAATGCGTCCTGTTCCGCGTACTCCAGCTTCATTTCCACAGGTAAGTTCGAATACCAATCGTGTAAATCCGCCATCATACCGGTGACCCCAACGAGCGTGAGTTCACGGAAGAGTCCAAGCTTGTATACCATTCGTGCTTTGAGAACGGCTATCTTTGCTAGTTCACGCTGTGCCAGATCTTCGAGGTCGGTCTCCTCAACGATATTCAAAGAGGCGAGATCTTCCGTACTCCGAGTGCTAGAGACATAGTCGAGCGTCACAGACATCCACGATTGTAAGAAGATAAGCAAGCGCCAGATTCGTCGTCCTTCCATCCAGGCTTCCGCATCCATCGATAATGGTTTATGCTTTGCTTGTAGGCCTTGCTGTTTGCCAAGTACGATGGCCAGTTCAGCAAAGGCAAGACATGAGATGTTCTGCTGGAGTATGTTGTACAAACACAGCAGCGCGCAGATCTTGACACTTTCTCGCGATTGTTTGGCGACGATGTCGTCGAGAAACGTCTTAGCGATGCGGTAGTATAGCTCGCCTAGTTGAGGGTAAAAGGTATCAGTGCCAGGCATGTAAAATGTACCTATCGCTGCTACAATCGACACTATGCTCACCTGCATCTTGTCTTTGACCGCAGGTGAAGTACTAAAGATACTTTCCACAGCTTCGTACACTTCAGATGGGGGAAAGACGTGGAAGATCTTGCCACTGCATCTGAAGAACTCGGCGACGCAAGTCTTGGTGCCTAATATATTTGGCATGGCGGCGTAACCAAGGATGTCGGTGAGATGAGCCCGGAGAGTCGCATCTGCTGGCGATGCTTTCTCCAATGATTTCAGAGGTACGAGAGTGTTGTAAACGTCTTCGGAAACGGCGACCTTGGTGAAACCTCTTCCCATTGGCGACATAGTGAACAACCTAGGGTCAGTAGCATCTGCCCGTAGTAGAGGTTGCACGAATGAGTTCTCGGGTGCGGCGGACATCCTCGTATCTGCTTGAAAAGACAACCTTGTTGATCCAGACAGAAGTCCAGCACCTCGCGTAGAGCTTTCTCCTTCTGCTTCAGGACTTTCTTCAGGTCTTGGTAAGTCGCCAGTTTCATTCAGTGCGGTGCCATCTCGTATGCGACTCAACAGCACTTCAATCTCGCTCTGTGGCGCGGTTCTCAATCTGTCGAATAGTCGCTCAAGCTTACCATTCTTCGACTCAATGGCTTGTAATCGAGTCTGTCCTGGTTGTGCATTATAAGAGCAATCGACGCCTGAGTCTGAACATCTTGCGCAAGATGGTCGTCCACCATCACACTGGGAACGGACGGATCAATATTCACGTATCTGATTTGAGTGAGGGAACTATTGCGACGAACTCACTTTACTTTTCCTCTTCCGGCAAGCCCGACAAGCAGCAGCACCAACTCTCTTCCTTTTCGTCACAGATTCCTGGGTTGGTGTATTGTTCCCACCTGATTGAGTGTCGTCTTGTCCAGGTTCTCTAGGTCGTAAAGGTCGTAGCATCGTGTGTCGCGCAGGTAGCAGTCATGCCCCACATCCAGACCTGGCTAAAATTGCAGCCGCAGACTACAATGAGACTGAACCTGGAGTAAGCGCGCAGCTCCTCTGGCAGTGGTTTTTCTACTTGCACTCAAGGGTGCATGAGTGCGAAAAAGAAGACAGAAAAGCCTTCTGCGACCTTCAGGCACAAACACGTCACAGATGCGACTTTGAAAGCACATTGAATTTCGCAGGGTAAAGTGGCAAAGGAAAATAATAGATTTCACTGCTGTATCGAAGATCAGGAAGCTTGAAATCGTAGATCGAGATGTTCGAGAACGTCGTGAATGTCCTAAAAGGCGTAGACAAAGAGTCGGTTCCGCATTCAAAGCTTCGGTTCGACATCCTATTGGCTACGACATCCGCCAATAGGAAGCGGAACCGTTCGCGATTATTAATCCAAAACATTGACTTTCAGCAACCAAATGCCCATCTCTGCAGTCAATCATTATTGTCAATACTGACATCTCGACTTTGCTGCTGCTGATTGAAGTGTGCCTGATCACTGTCGTGGCGTCCACGTTCCTTCCTTGCATGAACCAGATCAGCACCACTGTCGTGTTTCGGCTGTTTCGATCGTGGAGAACTTGCTGGTGACCTGACCCAACCCCAGTTCGCCCTCCCATTCCGCGCTGGCGTGTCGTTGCCCAGCGGGACACCGAAATCATCAACACCATTATCATCATCCTCTTCAAGGTCGTCATAGTCATCGTCTTCAATATCATGACGCAGTATTGTACTGCTGGCTGCAAATTCGTCGTCCTCATAATCATGCTCCCTCTCTTCCTCGCTGTCTTCCCAACGTCCCGGTAAACCTTCAAGGTTGAAGCGATATGCTGCACCTCCTCCACCAGAAGACGCTGTGCTCAAAGCACCATTAGCTAACCTGGAAGCTATTTGCATCATTGCAGAAACAAGACCGGAGGGTGGACCGAGGAAAAGCGCAGCTGTTCGTGAAATAAATGCTGATGTTACGTTAGTGCCAGTACTGCGATCTGCTCGATTCGGATTGGAAAAGCTGCGCCGGGGATCTGGAGCACTTGATGAGGTTGAGGTACGTGGTCGTCTCGTGGAGAAGTTGTAGGAGTCGTATTCTAAGGTAGTTGTACGATTGTCATCATATATTGCGCTAGCAGTCTTCGTGCTTTCCGAGCCATGTTGCGGTGGAGGAGATAGTGTTGTGTCCGAATCGATTGTGTCTTGCGATGTGGATGAGATGGCTGTAAGTTCTGAGTCTTCGAGGTCATCTACCAGTACAGGTGGTGGGGTCCTGGACGTAATATGTATGTGCGCGGGCGATCTGTCGAAAGGGTCACCATATTCTGATACGGGGGATGGCAGAGAACCTGGCTGCAACTCTAATGAAGTATAGTAGGAACGAATGCTAGAGGCTCTACTACGATCTGCAGACGGAATCGATAGTTCAGCTTCTTGAGTATTATCGAGTCCAGTGCTGGTAGGTAGTGTAGGCTGAGGGAGATCTAGAGATGATGGTGGCAGCTCCGAGCTGCTAACGTTGTCAGGTGGTAGCTCGAAAGATGTTGCGAGTTGGTCACGATCAAACTCAGATCGGATTGAGGTGTCAAGTCCAGGAGCTGCAAAAGATGGGATGGGTTGGTTGTAAGCTGAAGAGAGATACGATGGACCCCGTTGCAAGGCAGTGTCTAGCTGAACACTATCGTGCACTGTAGGTTGTGCAGGTTCTGTGATGGACAGAGCCGTGGACGCTCGCGGACGTATTGGCGGTTTGGTGTCGTCTTTTCGAAAAGGATCTTGCTCAGGCTCCTTCCTTACCCCTTCCACGGTAGTTTCTTCTACCAGTACATCCACCTGGTCATCAGTCTCAAGCGTTTCATCCTCTTCTTCATCCTCTTCAACAGGACTGTTCATTTCAGAAGCTGTAGGGTGGAAATTCTCTCCTTCTCTCCTCCAGATATCTCTCATCTCCCATTTTCTTGTCTTTGGTAGTGCTCCCATCGTTCGTCTCCTCGGTGGTGAGTCTTGTTCCTCTGGTAGATCGACCGTGAAGCCCCTTCTGAATGGGCATGCTGTCTTTTCATATAATAGTATTCTTCCTAGCACATCCTTGAGTTCTTCAACTTGTGCCTTTTCTTCGTCGGTTGCGAAGGGAAGCTCGATTCGGTAGATGAGATGTTGTATTCGCATTGCAAACTTGGACTCGCCGTCTACGCACCAGCATTGTGATCGAGGGAGGAGGGAGAGAAGGAGGGAGCCGGCGTGGAGGAAGGAAACTGATCCTCGAAGTCTGTAGATTCTGAGAGGGCCTAGAAACATGTAGGTTAGCTACTGTTGTCTAGTTCATTGTGCTTCATCACTACCTAGAGATATCACCCGTTCACTCCTCGAAGCCCAAGGTAGTGGATTAGCATCTTGCTTGCCCTGCCCTAGGCCAATAATCTTCGAAGCACTGAAGGATACTACTTTAGCTCCCGAGTGTGCAAAGAGTGTTTCGGCGCCCGTCGCATCAGTGTCCGAAGATTCAGCTCCAGTCGTGGTCTGTAAGCGGGAGGGCAAAGTAAAGGAACGTCGGGATGTTGTTGTTGGTCTTGTTGACTCGATCATAGTAGCCATTCTTCTGGTCTAGAGTAGTGCAGTTGCGATGGCTTCATGCTGGGGAGAAATACTGCTGCGGATATCAATATGTGCTATGTGCCTTCCCTGCTTGCTATGGTGTTTGCTCGAGTCTGAAGGTGCTTGTGTTTTGCTAAGTCTCCGCGCCGCAGCCACTGTCACAACCAGCACGCGCGACTTCCCCGTTGGAAAAGATAACCTTATTAGACACCTGATACATGCAATTGATAGGATGTGCTTCATTTTGTTTGCTAGCTAACTATCGTGTGAATCATGCCGTCGCGACTAATCTCTCTGCTGGGCCTTCCTTCTCTTCGTCATCAACGTTCATCAAACAGAGCATTTAGGCTCAAACATAAAGACCGTGGTGTGATACAAACAAACCGCACTAAACGCATAAGCTCTACCTCCACTAGTTAAGCAGACATCTTCTGTCCATAGCTCTCAGCAAACCCTTGTCACGTCCAGCAATGTCTTCGGCAGGATGCAAACTCGGTGCTTGCATGGAAGGCATGGTCTTTGGCTGCTTCTGAGCACGAGGAACCTCGCCATTGACGATAGCAGCAATGCTGCTGGGTGAAGGCAGCTTACCCTTTGTGGGTGTCGTAGCAGAGGCAGCCACCATCGTTGCTACTCGTGGGGAGGGCGACTTGTTGATCAGAGCACTAATACTAGGAATATTCTTGGGAGGGGTCCTGTCTGTGCTTAAGATAGGCGAAATGTGTGGTGCTGCAGAGTTGTTGCCATTGAGTTGAGGAAGCTGCAATTTCTCACCATTGCTGATAGCAGAAGAATTGCCATTGCCATTGCCATTAGCATACTGTGCGTGATATGCGACTGCAGCAGAAGAAGGCTCATGGAAGGTGCGTGCTGGGTGGATTGGAGGCAGCTGCTGAGGGTACTGCGTGCTGTTTTCGCTGGGGACCATGAGCGCGGGAAGACGATTGTCAGCCGGGTGGTCTCCATGTCTGAAAGGTGCAGAGCTGGTCTGGGGTGGGAGTGCACTGTATGGAGTAGGCGGGTATGGAGAAGCACCTGGAGGACCGCCATAGGGTGGAGCGTGCATCTGCTGGGGCGCGTATCGGTGTGAGTATGGCTCGGGTGGTGGTGGATACTGATGCCCAGATGGAGGACCATACGCGCCTTGATAACCCATGGGTGGCAAAGCACGGCTTCCAATGTTTGGTGGAGGGCGGTCGAATTGTGTCGAATGCGCAGGGTGAGATCCATAGGAAGGTACACCATTGGCATCGACGGCAGGACTTGCAATGTATGGTGACTGATTATTGTTGTAGTGGTTAGGGGGAGTGTCCATAGGCGAAGGAGGCCAACCATATGGTCCAGCTCCGGGCATCTGGTGCAAAGCACTGCGAGGATTGTTGGTGTGGCGGAGGTAGTTCTGTGCATGACCAGCTCTTCCTGAGCCAGGCGATGTTCCGTAAGGAGATCCAGCCAACGGTGACCTTTGAGTACCTGGAGCACCAGGCACATCGTGCATGGTTGACTCTGGATACATGCCTTTCTCGGGACGAATCGAGCGCAAAGCTGGATCTGTTGTTGGTTGTGGCATTACGCTGGATGTAGGGTGAGTTCGAGCAATGTAACTGATCAGGTGAAGATGCTGTCCTAGTGAGGTGGTTATGCTGAAAGACTGCTTCATCAACCCATCAGGCTTGTAACGATAGCCATCAGGGCCATCGGCAGGGTCCATGTCTGCAGTCATCGTTGGCTTCTCAGGTGGTTGACTTGGAGAATTGAAGCTGTTACTACCCCTCTTGCCTTCCATCTCGCGGTAGGTGAGGAAGCTGCCAGACACTCTGCTAGCACTCCACGACTTTCCATCTGTCCATCTCCTCATGCCGGCCTCTCTCTCATCCCAGACAAAGACGCTACCGGAGCGAATTTGTTGACGTTCTTTTTCGGAGAGACGGCGCTGCACGCGTGGAAGATGCCCTATGCGGCATGCTTCAAAGAGGATGATGGCATCTCCAGGAGTCTTGACGTTACCACGATAGGTCTCCATCCGGATGTGTTGTGGTTAAGTTGTGTGTCTTCGTTGTTGTTCTTCTCTACTGTGAGAAAGCTCGTTGCCTGTTGGTCGAGACAAGCCCGTCCAGGAAAGTTGCCTCGATGATAAAGGCGAATTGCTTCTAGAGGACGAGTAGGAGAGTCGTCGTCAACTCGGCCGAGCCAGGTGCGTGGGTGAAAGACTGGTTGGTTTTGCTGCAATCTTTGTCGAAGTAGATGAATGTGGTCCGCCAGATGACAATTGTGCTATTTGTGCGAGGCTTCGCGCTTGTTAGAGGCGCTAGACGGTATCAGCTATTAGGTGACTAACGTAGGCGCGAAGTACTCGTCGTGACGGTAGTCAGGTGAAGCAAGAGTGATGGGAGGGCTTCAAGAAGGAAAGATGAAACACTACGTGGCTGGGCTGACTGAGGGAACAAGGCAATAAGCATAATGGGAAGGGGATCTGCTCTGGAGCGTTTTGACGGGCCTTGACTCGTTGTGAATTTTGCATGCCGTGGAACACATCTTGGCTTAAACCTAAAAACTTAATAGTTAAAATGGATTAGAGTCGAACCGGGCTTTCTCTAGCCCATTCTGGTCCTGATTCGCAGGCACGGCCGTGGAAATGTGAAAAATGCAATAGCTGTCAGTCTCTCAGGCTCTTAGTCCAACGAATTGCATGGCCGCCTCAAGCTGTTCGTAAGACTTACTGCGGATCTGGTACTGTGAGCGGCGGCGCTTCTTTGCTTTTCGGCAATCTTGGCTTTTTAGTGGTCAAGAACCAGCTGAAACCTTGATGCTCTTGGTTGTATTTTATGTATACGTTAGGCTCCGCTTGCCTGCTCATTCTCGCCTCGTACTCCCGTCGCTCACTCTCAGCTGACAAGCTCCCTGCCACGCTCTGCTGTCGCTGCAGAATCCTGCAGATGCGGCATGGGTATCATCCGTCGGTATGTTCCTTAGCGCCACTTCTAGGCTTTAGCTACTTCAGCTACCTGTAACTACGTGCCGTAAGTGTGTGCTGGCTGTGAGAGGGCAAAGACCTTCCGATCCGGTTGGCAGCCAAGGACAATACACTTATGCAAGAAGGAGACTTTTCCACAGTCACCCGTTCCTTCAAATTTAACCTTATTCATCCACGATGCTCAGCCCTTTCCTGGAGCTTGTTGATGCATCAATTTCGGCTATTCCTGTGCTGGTCTATATTGTTTCATAAGCTCCTAAAAAGTGACCAAACCTGTTGAGCGTCCTCGCCTGATTGTGGCACGGAGCGTCCATGTCCTCGTCTTCGTGTAGCAATGTGAGCAGATAAAAGGTCACAAGGCCCAGCCAAGTTCGGTTATCTTGACCGATGCACGCCAATTTTTTTTGAGTTTCGTCTACAACTGCCCAGTCCAGCCCAGGCCTTCCAGCCTAGCCTGGAGTATTCGACAATTTTATGGTTATCTTTGGCCAAGCTTATTCTCTTACGCGCGGAGCTAGTCGACGCTCTTACCAAGCTTTAGCGAGCTGATCACGCCATCACTGCAGACATGATTGGCAGTGGCAGTGCTTGCGAACGAGGACGTAACGATGATCTGTCTCGTGTGGGGGCAAGCGTCTGTGCCTCGCTGGCACTTCTCCGGGCGAGGTAGACATGAGTCGAATACTTATCGCACATTCAGTTTATTCCTAACCAGGTTGAAACAGGACTACGAGGCTTGTTCTTAATTACACTTAAATCAATAATCAATCACCAACGAGAAGGTCCACTAACATTATTGAGCGCAAAGGAAAAGCTCCACAACTGGTGATCGAGGTAATCACATCATGATGATGGCATCGGAATCTCCTGATGCCTCATAGCACTACGTGTCCTCATAGTGAGGTGACGTGGGTATGAATTTTGTTGCATACTGAGAGTAAAGCTTCGATTACGTGGGAATTGTACACAGGATAATAGATACCTGAGGCAAGGCGTGGTTGTCGTGGTGTGTATTTTGTACACTTTGACATGTCGCATCTTTGTATCCAAGAAACATTAGCTACCAGGTACTGGAGTTTTAAGAGTATCCAACGACCAACATATATGCAGTGTATTACAAACCCAAGTAATGGCATATGCCAAACAGGGTATGATTAGGAGCGGTGACTCTTAGGGGATCTTTTGGACAAATAACACCTGGAGCACATATGAAAGGCATAGTGGGCCCCACCATGGAGCTTACTGACAACCTTATTTGAATTTGAACTTCACTAGAACCGACAAAGCAAACCTCTTCCATCGTATGAGCTGCAGCAAGGGCTAGACGATCACCTACAAGACATGAGCAATCGGCATACATACAAGCCTTCATAGCGTAATCACATATCAGATATAGGTGAATGACGACCCACGTCAAAGGCTTGTGAGGTATGCCTGTAGCCAGCACTGGTTGACTCAACATAGTGTTCGAAGCAGTCGAGGCTAAATAACAACTAAGCTGAAACCTGAAGTAGTCATCCTTGTCCTACCAAGCCACTTTTGGCACGTGCATTCTTACCTCTAGCTTCCTTCCCTAGCTTTCGACAGCTTCTCCTCAATCTGTAACCACAACTACCTCCTCTGTGTACCTAACTATCTCGCAATGGCTCGCTTGGTCGACCTCCTCCCTGTCATCCTCCTCATCGTCTTCGCCGCAATCTTCGGAGTCGTCGCCTACCAAATCTACATCTACACCCACACAGTTGTGAAGACGAGCGAGCAGCAGCTAGCCAAGAAAAACATAAACTTCTCAAAAGATGGAGGACTGCAGGTTGGTGTTAAGGAAGTCAGCACGGAGCAGTACGGGCAGAGACTACAGAAAGGATTGGTTGATACCTGGAATGCGCACTACACACCTCCATCTGGCGAAGAGCTAGGTAGTAGCGGGCAGGACGATGCGTTATTGAGGAACAGATCCAAGATGTGAGCAGAATGAATGTAGATGGTGGCTGCATGATACAAGACTGACACGGTGTAGGTCACCGAGAACCTTCTTCACGAGAAAGACTTCTTCCAAGAATGCTTAGACATAGTGATTTGAAGGGATGAATAACAGCCTACACATGACCAGCACGTGCCGATGATGTTTGCGGCCGTCTTCAACGAGATGGCAAGCTCTCATCCGCGTGGTCGCTCCTTCTTAAAATATCATATTGGATCAGCGGCATCCATGGATCGACAAAGAACTAAGTCGCACGACGAAGAAGAGTCTCATCACCTCCTATTGTCTCGCTCAGCATCCTGATCTCGGCCTCCACATAGACTGGGCACATCTTATCCTTTTAATACCTATTCTTGTCGGGCTTGAGTGCAACCAAGCAGAGCTCATGCGGCACTGAATCTATGTCTTACGTTCACCCTACGCCTGGTAAAGGCCCAAGGCGTCTCAGTTGCGCAAGCTCAGTCACACTAGGCGAAGCTCTAGACTTGACTCCTTCGGTCACGTTCGATTCCGTCGTCCCAGAACGTCGTCCTTCCGAAGGCTCTTCTAGTGTGTCCCGAACGATTGCTACACCTCCGCTTACTCTTCAGATCCCAAACATTGGCATTGCTAGGAGTCTTACACTACTAGAAGCAATCACTGAGCTTGAGCCGGAGCCCGAATACACACTGGAAGAAGCCCTGAGCTCGTTATACGACAAGAAGAATCAAGACTCGTCCTCTGACGACAGCGATATCGACATCGCTCACGAACCATCCCAGAGGATTTCTAGGAAAAGACTGAACACGCATAAGAACGAGTTTATCGTAAAAGAGGTTACAGACTTCCTCGAGCATGCCTATTCGCCAACCAGGAGACCTTCGTTACGTACGTGATGTTGAATAACATGCTCCACGGCACATCAGTTCTGACGCACTAATATTTAGAGAACCAGCTGCGTGCTTTCCAGCAGCTCTCTCAGCTATCTCCCGCAAGACCTCAAACATCAGACGACAAACCTGGAGACTCCGCCATCGTTCCAGTACCGAGCACGACGAGCAAGCACAACATTCTCCTATCTGTCATCGCCCTCCAGCTACTCGCCTCGACCTTTACAACGACGCCTTCCCCTTCCTGCCTTCCAGCAGCTCTATACATGACTCAAGTCGAGCGAACTCAGCCGCAGATGATCAGCTCATTAAAAATGCATTCTCTGATGTCCTTACAGGCCCCAGCTGCAGGTCATTATGCTAGGCCTTCTTCTCCTGCCCCTGTGTGGCCTGCTTTGCTCGAACGAGACCGAGAAGAGATTCTGGCGGACGAAGTTACCAGGAGGAGGTTGGATAGGATACGACTAGAGAAGAATGCTGAAAGTCATACGGTCAAGAACGATATTGTCAAGGAGGAGAAACTTGTAAGGTGGATGTGGGATCCTCCAACATATCCAGCTCGGCTGCCAAATGACGATGCTTCGACGTCCGGATACAGTCAACAGACAGGAAATCTTCACAGGATCATTCGGACTCCAGCCGACTCGCCCAGTGGAAGCAAAGGCAAAGGACGTATTCAGTCGTCTTCGTCTTCTACTGAGTTTCTTGCTCAACCAGAACAGCCAAGCCCATTAAGCACAGATTGGTCACCTTTTCACTCGGACAACAATGGCATTGCTCCAGCATCTTCTCCACGGCCACCACCCCGCCAGCCAGCATCCTTCCATAATCAATCGCACCACCCCAAACCACCGTCTACGTTCACCGTATCTCCATCATCTTCATCATCAACTGCGTCGCGCCCATCAACATCGTCATCAGATCTACATACCTATCCCTCGCCACCACCAACCCCATCACCTCTCAATGCTCATCTTGCTCGCACTGGCAACTTTGAATTTCATCCCATCATCGAGCTGAGCCACATCCAGTATATGTACAACCAGTCAAGGCAGTTGCTGTGAAGAGGAAGAGGTTTGCTTATGCGGGGAATAGGTGGCAGAGGATGAGAGAGCGGGACTCATTGTCAAGACAGAGGAATGCCAGAGGTGGGCAGGATGATGATACTGGTAGTAATGAAGAGTCGATGCGGAACACTAGTGGTGGTGCTTGAGCAATTACATGTAATTTGGCAAGCAGGTTTGGAACTCTTGAGCATGTGATGATGTAATAAAGGTGGTGACACCTATTTTACTTGATTTGTGGCGCTTGACGTGCCCGGCTTAGTGCATAACGGCAATGCAAAGAGATGGACAGTGTCCCAGAAGATTAGAGCGAGGCTCAGGTGAATTTAGACAAGAGAAGACAAGGATTGTATAGCTCAAAACATGAAACTCGTTATTTCATTGGTAGTACGGCCTTTGAGCGATACTCTGCAAGTACAAACACTCCTCTCTCTCGGAGATGCATAATCCTTCATTCGTGAGTTTCCCATGGCCTATAGAAGTGCAGTTCGTCATGTAAGCCACTCCTTCTCACGTCAATGTTCTCCTGAGATGCTGCACAGTGTCGTCTCAGTCGTTCTCCTAGTCTACCCGTGCACATATGCTGTCATATCCAATTTCATCATGCTGACATGAGAACAACTCGAGCGCAAGCAACCATTTGAGCTAATACATGTCGACAATCTAGCTCGATATACTGGCTCCCTGCTTTTGCCTCATTTCATGGTTTGGTCTAACGCATAACTTCTTCGTAGATGAGCACTGTCGCAAACAAGTTAGCAACAACAGTCCCTTCCTCTCAAATACGTCAGGCACTTACCCTTCAACTGCTCCTTACTCAGCGTCTCCTTCCTCCTATCAAACTCAAAGAAGCTCTCCGGCACCATTTCCGCCTCAGGCTCATCGTTCGGATCATGATAAGGCTCTAGATAGGGGTGTCTCAGTGCATCCTCACAGCTTATTCGCTTCACTGGGTTGAATGCAAGAAGTCGGTCTAGGAGGTCCAAGGCAAGGTCGGAAGCACCAGGGAACATGGCGCGCCAGGGAATCTTCTTCTTGAAGGGGAGTGAGCGAATGTATTCGCGGGCGCGACGGGATTTGATGCCGTAGTAATCTTCCATGGTTGGTGTGCCGAGGACGTCGAGGATCAGGGTGAGTTGGTGGTGGTCTATATTATATCTATTAGTGGTTGTATGAGGTGAAGATGAGGTGAGGTGAGGTTACGTACAATCTTTACCAGGGAAGAGGGGCTTGCCGCTCAGCATTTCGGCAAGAATGCAGCCAACACTCCATACATCAATGGCTTTGGTGTATTCCTTGAACGTGAGCATGATCTCTGGCGCACGATACCAACGCGTGGCAACGTATTCAGTCATGAAGCCAGAGTTGTCTTCGACTGACGCAGCTGAGCGGGCTAGACCGAAGTCGCAGACTTTGAGATCGCAGTTGGCGTTCAGGAGAAGGTTGGATGGTTTCAGATCACGATGGAGGACGTTCGCTGAGTGCATAGCTTTGAGTGCGCGCAGAGTTTGGTAGATGAAGTATTGACAATGGTCGTCGGAAAGGTCTTGAGTGCGGATGACACGGTGCATATCAGTCTCCATAAGTTCCTGTTCTAAATGTTACAATTGAATCCAATGCTGAGAAGATGTGTATTTCCATACCTGAATGATGTAGACCTCATTGAAACTAGAAAAGTCGCGTGGCTTCTGGATGTCAAGAATGGAGATGATATTCTCGTGGTTGAAGTATCTTAGTAGCTTCATCTCACGTAATGTTCGCAGGCAGAACATGGAGTGGTCGAATGGTGTGATCTTCTTGATGGCAACCTTTTGTTGTGATGGCTTGTGCAGTGCTGAGCTTCGGCAATGTCAGCTTTCCGTCGTTTCGTGCCACGCTGTAGTGCTTTATACCAGACCACACCATAGGCTCCTTCTCCTACAATCTCCTGAATCTCATATTGCTCTGACACATTGAAGGTGACCTTGCGCCCGCCAGCGGGTGCAGTCTTAGACATTGTTGTGGTAGTGGGCGTAGGAAAGATGTGCTACGGTTATATGCAAGTCTCTGTAGCGTAGAACGGAATGTGATAACTTTTTAGGTGTCAGCGACTACGAGGAATGTTGTCGACTTTGATGCTCTTTTGTAGGTATGAGATGGCTGGATGTCTTACTTGTCAACAGCTTCCAGCCACTGATGGAGTCTCCTATTGTTCTAAGACAAATGGAGCCGCTTTTGTAGCTTCGGCTTGTCGACAATAGCTCAACAGCTCAATAGCGCTTAAGCTCAACGGGGTTGCAATGTCCAAAGAGCAGTTCCCAATGTGTTGGAATTGGTATTTTCGTAGCGCGACTAAATGCTGGAGGGATCCAAGTCCTCACGGTGTGTGCTGTAATTGTCGATACTATGTCGCAGGTCGACGTTGTGGTCAAGGAGTAGGAAGGGAAATAGCAGAGGACGAACAAGGAGTACAGGGAGGAAGGCGGTATCGGTGTAGCACAGAAGCTATGGCTGTAAGGACGAGGATGCTGTACTATGTGGTGCTAGAGACGCCGACGCTAACACTAGGATGTGCGGAAGAATCAGGCAGCTTAAGTGGCTGGGTCGACCAGGGCGGTGCTGGCAGGCTGGCAATGTGTTTCACAAACAATACAAGCCAAGGAGCGAATGCCGATCCGGGGACGTGGGCTTTTAATTTCCCGACCTATAAATCTGAAACACCATGAGTCTTCGTCCCTTCTCGTGTTTCAAGCGCTAAGGAAAGCGGCTGAAACATGTGCGTCATATGTGGTGTTATTGCTCGCACTGTTTCTTCCTCGTATGCATGAAACCGTCAGAGGTTCAGGCACTAGTACAGGTACAACCACATCCTCGGCTGATAAGCTTGGCTCAGGTGGTGATGCTCTGAATGTCTAAGATCTTGTCATACCAATCGCAATTGCACTGATATCCTAATCTTGCCAGCGCACGAGCTGTCCTTGGTGAGAGCTTGTACAACCAAGCTTGAAACACATTGAGAATCCTCGTGGCTTTCTACCATTCATGAGGTCTGCAGACGCTCCTTATGGTCTTTCATTTCACAACATAGATACCACGACTTTCAATATGTTGTCTCTCATGGCCGTTGCTGCTGCCAATCAAGCTGATGAGGTTGCCCATGTTCAACGTGACCTTGTTACTGGAGACATCGTGCTGCCAACATACAGAAGATATGGAAGCTCACGTCCTGTTGTCTTTGGTCAAAATCTACCGCCAGAGCTGCAGATATTCCAGCCTATAATTCCAACTATGAATCTGACACGGCAACAACTCTTTACGATGAAGGCGAACACTCGTGCTCATCCTATGGCACTCGAGCTGGTCACTTTACAGGGCGATGCTAGGACTCTGGACGAACTGCTGGCTATGTATACGACGAAATTGTCTGAGGATATTGGGATACGATCCGTGAGAGGTGGAGAGAGCATAGTATTGCAGGATTACATGCATGACATGGCAGTTCGCCAAGCCGCAGAGCAGGCTGCAAAGAAAGCAAAGGACATAGAGGCAAGGTTCGCTACGTTGGTACTGGAAACCATGAGAGGATTACATGATCAACGAAGTGGATGGCTAGGTCGTAGCAAGAAAATCAAGTATAGGGAATTGATCGAGAGATCGAAGCTGATATTGGGGGAAGCAATCGAGTTGAGACGGGGCTTGGAAAGAAGTATGGTTCATGCGGTTATGAGAGAGAGGGAACAACTACCGCGCTATGAGGCGTGATACTACTTGGAGCTAGGGAAGCGCAATGCTGGCTTCGTCACAACCGAGGTTGAGGATGGAAGAAGACTTCTGACGGCTACTCTAATTTCTCTTGAGCAGCTGTGCAGACTCATACCAGGCACCAAGGTTCGATACTGTCCAGTTCCCTAGCAGCTCGCCGTAGGATTTTGTACTGTTGTACATCGTGCATCGAGCATCATACTCCGATTAGCCTATTCTGACCCCGCCGTCACGTGCTGTTTCCCCCATGCATTCGATCGCGCTTCTCCATCTTTTAGTTCACCATCACCTTCCTCCTTCGCCAACGACACGCCACAACATGATCACATTATGACACCTTGCAGCAGCTCGAATTAACACCCTTCCAAAGACCCGTTTCACGCTCACAATGACACAACCATACCCACCATATTCGGCGCAACAAAGCGAATCGCAAACAGATCCTCAACTACAGCCTCTTAACCCTCCTCCATTACAATACTCTCTACCACCATTCCAAGATGCGCACGACTCGGTTCAAGGTTCTTACAGGACGCCGGGAATCGCACAAATGCTTGATCAAAACCAGCCACTTCCAAATCATCGCGAACTTCAACCACTACCTCCACAACAACCCCCACCAGCACAGCAGACACCAGAAACCACGCCGAGAAACTCGGCAAGGACAAACAACAGACTGCGCAAAGCATGCGATTCGTGTAGTATCAGAAAAGTGAAGGTACAGTGGCATGAATGCTTTCTGCCAAGACGCGCCTGGGAAGTTTATAGAAACTGACGCCGAGTGCAGTGTGATGAAGCTGGTCCTCCATGTCGGGCTTGCGCAGCCTTGGAGATTCCTTGTACATACGAACGACCAAGTCGACGTCGTGGACCACCGAACAGACACGCAGAAGCTATCAAGAAGGCACGGCTAGAATCACAACAAGGTTCACCTGCTGGTCATGGCAACACACCTGTCCGACCTGCCTCACCAGCATATCTCACACTCAATCTCGCACCCACACCAGCTCCTACGGGACTTCGCGCCGAGTCTATCGTACCTCTCGAACTAATCAACGCCTTTATCGACGATTACTTCACATATGTTCACCCAATTACTCCATTTCCTCATGAGCCATCATTTCGCGAAGCTTGGTCACAACGCAAAGACTTGAATGATAGGTTCTTTCTCGCACTATTAGCAGGAATGATCGGGTCAATGGTCAGCCTCTTCCCGCGACGACCACGAAGACATCTCAAATCAATGGGAAAAGAGCATCTCTTCTCTACTTCAAATGCGCTAGTTGATTTGTGTCGTAGCGTCTGCCTCGAAGCTCGTGGCTCTGGCTATCTCGAACGAGAGGGTCTCTACGTTTACGATGCGGCAACAAGTTACTATCTCCTTACCATGAGCTCATTTCACTACAGGTGGCAGGCCGCTGATCTATACTTGGGAGAGTGCTTCACGATCATTCGAGCCATTGGATTCTACAAAACTCGACCTTCATATCCTCCAGCAGACTTTGGTGCACGAGCGGCGTTGACCAGTGAGCAAGACCTGAACTTCATAGACGAGGAAGTGGGAAGGAGAGTGTTCTGGACAGTATATGTGACAGCTAGGTGAGTACATCAAATGCTCTACATGATCATTGTGGTCTAACACGTTACAGATCTGCAAGGGCATTCGGAGCTCAGCTTGGCGAAATACCTATTCGGCCTCCAACACCAACTCAAGGCTATCCACCCTTACCTTTAGAAGTGGACGACAGATATATTCACGCCACACACTTTGAAAGACAACCGCACGACACATTGTCCAGGATGACAGGCTTCAATGCTAATGTGCGTGTTTACCTTACACATAATCCGCTTGTTGCAATGGAATCAGCATATGGCGTGGACTTCAACTTTGATTCAGTAAGACAAAAGAAAGTTCTCATGGAGTGCTACGAACGCGTCAAGCATGTTTTGGACGATCTACCCGAACCTTTATTGGTGTGGCCGAGTTTCAACTCGAGGTCACCAAGTTTGATGTCCAACTCTGGTAGTGATAGGAGCGGACCAGTTACCAACCTGGACTTTCAGACTGCTCTTCAAACCTCCCCAGAAGAACAGCGTCAGATTGCTTACGAAGTGCAAAAGGCAAACATTCATGTCTCTGTATTGAGCTCACGATCTTGGTTTCTGGAAAAGTACTGGGCGTTGTGTCAGCAATTTACAGATTCCACCCACGCTGCAACGGGAAACCATGCACAAGTCTCGCTCGATGTAAAAGTCGCCTCGCCATCGCCTTCTGCGCATCGGTATGTATTATGCTATGTAAAGCTATACCATGACGAGCTAACGTTTTCCCTCAGAGTACTTGCAACATCAGCACCCAACGCAACTCCATACGAAGCAGAGATAGCCCAAGTGCGCGAAGAACGCGAAGGCGTCGCTAAAGACCTCCTCGACGTCCTTTCCAAGATCCGACCAATTCACATGGAGCCCAATAGCGTCAGTTTCTGCATGAAAATACGACAGATAGCCTCTACGCTACTGCCAGCGGAGGGCGATGTGTCTAGACTGCAGGATGATGGGTTGGCTGTCAAGTACCTCCGTCCGGTACTTGACATTTTGATGGAGGTTGAGAAGAGTGGTCAGCCTAGTCATGATGAGGATGATGAGGAGATTGAATTGAGGAGGTGGACGGGGTTGAGGGATTATCAGAAGGAGTTGATTGCACGAAAGTCGAATTCTGGTCTACTGTGAGCAAGAGAAGATGGATAGTTGGCTTGAGTGCTTGGAGCATACTGGCTGGGAAATGGACGACTTTGTATGAATGGGATAGGCCAAAAAGGCTGGGAAAGGGCAAGGAAAGCCTTTAGTGGTCCATGCAGACGGAGGTTGTGCTGAAACCTTTGCTTCTATGCACAGAATCGTTTTAGCTTCTTTATGTATTTCTACATAGGTGAGCTTAGCTCTCAGGAATAATCATCACAGACTATCACCAGGTATGCTCGATACCAGGTAGTCTGCAAGTAACAGGATCATGAGCAACATTGGAAGTGGGGCATCATTAGTGCTCGGAGACGCTCGGTAAGACATAGCATGTCACGTCTGCCACGCACTCTCTACCACCACAACGTACGTCTCTAGACTACAGGACTTGCGCTTTTGACAGCTACAGTCCACACAATCGCACGATCTCTGTGCACTTTTCAACAACTATTTGAAATACATACTACCAAGAAACCTTAAGGTTGTTTTGTCATCATCCCACCTTCGCCCAACGTCTGTCTAGACCTCCCCTCGTACAAATTCCCCCTCTTTCTTCTTCACCCTTCTCTCTCTCCTAAATGTTCTCCCGTATCCTCAAACCATCCACACTCCAACAAATAACTCGTTTCACTACCACAAGAGCCTTTTCATCAACGACAGTCAATATGGTCAAGCAAGGCGATTCTATCCCCAACATCGACCTGTTCGAGGCAACTCCAGGCAACAAGGTCAACCTTGCGGATGTGCTGAAGAGTGGAAAGGGTATCATTTTGGGTGTGCCGGCTGCTTTTAGTGAGTTTTGACGTGTATTTTTCTTCTTCTGATGGTTTGGGTTGAGGCTGTTGAGTTGAGGTTTGGGGGCTCTGAATTGGGTACTGAGATGGCTTGGACGAGGAGGGGATGGGTTGATTCTAAGGCGGGGGGACGGTCGAGGCATAGGGCCCCCTTTGTCAAGATTGAGGATGGCACGCGCTTGAAATCGTGCCGTGATGTGCAAAGCAGAAAGTCGCATACACCTAATCTGAAAAGAGAAACAATAAGATTAACCAAAATCTTGCTCAAAACAGGCCCTTCATGCTCCGAGACTCACGTCCCCGGCTATATCAACAGCGAGAAGGCTAAGGAGGCTGGACAAATCTTTGTTGTATCTGGTATGCATAAAACACTCTTCCAAATTATAAGATATATCCTCGAACAATCCTGCTTCCTAAACCACGAATATGAAGATGAGAAAGAGACGGGATAGAACAGATCAGAAGTGGACAATGGATATGCACAAGACAAGGTGACAGACAGAGGCACAAAGACTGACTACGAATATCTCAAAACAGTCAACGATGCTTTCGTCATGAAGGCATGGGGCAAGGACCTCGACCCCACTGGTGGCTCAAAAGTAAGCTCTGCCTTTCTTCCCTACCTCATCTTCGTATCACGCACCATACCACGCCCTGCCACCCCATACTCACTATCAGACTCCCCACCCCTTCCTACTCTCTCTTACCAAACCCATCACCACCAAATCCAATCACAAAACAATCAACTAACACACCGTAGATCCGCTTCCTCGCCGACCCCGACGCGAAATTCACAAAGGCACTCGAAGCCGACTTCGACGCCTCCGCCATCCTCGGCAACGTCCGCAGCAAGCGCTATGCACTTACCACCGAAGACGGCAAGGTCACTAAAGTCGCTATCGAACCTGACAACACGTCAGTAACTATCAGTGCGGTTGAGAAGGTGTTGGCTTGATTGGGAATGAATTTTATTCTTTGCCCACTGCACATATCAGATATCAGCGTTTGATAATGGGATGTGACGGACAGATAGAAAGCAAGCGAGCATTACACGAAGAATTAAGATCAAATCTCAAATCTTTAACTATAACTGGACTATGAATATGATGTGTTCCTGTCCCATGAATCTTACTGCTGCAATGCCAAATCTGAAACGTCTCCGAGACGCCGAGGATAACCTGTCGAAACTCGGCGATGGCGTTATGACGACAAAGCCCAATTATTATTTGTCAGCTGTTCGTGAACCATGAAAACAATGCTATGCCGGTGACAAAGATCGAGGCTCCAATCCTCTCGCAGTTCTTCCACTCAGTCTCCTCCTCCTCTCCGAAAGACATGGATCCTCCACCACCACCTCCACCAGAGAACGATCGCCAAGCTGGCGAAGCCGCACCTAATCAACCTGCCCAGAAATTACCCAAGGGCGTAGTAATCGGCAAGGATGGCAAACCGTGAGGACGAATATCCATTAGAGATACATACAAGGCTTATATCGAAATCAGTTGTCGAACCTGCACAAACGTCCGCGACTGGATGCAAATGACCAAACCCCAAAACCCCTCCTCTCACTCCGCCCCCAAAACAACCGCCCTCCTCCCCTCCCTCGCCCCGTCAGACTGTCCCGCCGACGTCGAAGAACTAGGCCGCAGCACCTGGACACTCTTGCACACCATGGCAGCCACCTACCCTACGCGGCCCTCGCCGGCGCAACAGACACAGACGAAGAGCTTTATATCGTTATTTTCGAATTTATATCCTTGTAGTCATTGTGCGGGAGATTTCAGAGATTGGATGGCCAGACCGGGGAATGCACCGAGGATGAGCAGTAGAGATGAGTTTGGATTGTGGATGTGTGAGGCGCATAATGCGGTGAATGAGAAGTTGGGAAAGGAGAGCTTTGATTGTGAAAAGTGGAAGGTGAGGTGGGTTGATGGACCTGAGGATGGGAGATGTGGTTAAAAAATTGATTCTGGGGTTAGCTTTCAAAGTCCTTCTTTGGCAAGCAGTCCTCGACGACAAACAAAGTATTGACTCTAGTCTAAGATATGGCCGCAACTTGCGTCATGGGATGATCGAGTATATTAAGTCGAGGACTAGTGGCATGCTCCGAAGTCTGCGTCTGATGGTACCATGCTGGAAAGGAGCAAGCTGCTTTCTGGGGGAACTTCGCTATCGTGCCTAGCATCAGCCACACCAGCATTCTACACATTACCGACACTTGGCTCATCGACCTCCCCCTCCGCCGCCTGGCCCGAGAGACTCGCCCACGTCCTTAGCTTTTCAAGTCTGCGCCAGCACACCAGAACCCAGTCACGCTAGATATCTTGGTCCACCTTCAACAACTTAAGAGCTATCTTTTAGCAGTCACACACTGCTCTATGTTCTTCCATATTCTCCGCCCCTATTCCTGCTCCTAGAGCCACTGAAGCTTACCCTCGCTTCACTTTCGTGGTTTCAGTTCGCTTCACCTCACTTCAGTAGCTGGGGGTATCACTTCGCTTTTAGTAATCACGTGTTCCTGCATGACGCTAAGCTACAAAGCATCAGATGCCTACATCTCTTCTATATGAACCTCATAGTGTCTATCTTTCCTGCTTCCTCTTCTTTATGCATCCGTCATCCTTCAATCTTCAACCTTCATCCGCCAACATGGATGCTGTTCTTGTACTAAAGCTGTACGACTTTGTACCATGGTTCGATATAGCCAAGCTTTAGAGCGCGTCAACCTTAAAAGTCGCGTCTCGAAGCAGATCTGAAACTTACCATTGGATCTCAACCTCACCTCAAGTTCTTTACGACATCTTCTGCTTCTTCATTTGCTTCTTCTTCCTGACATATTATCAAGTATGATGCTTTAGTTTTCACGCAGCAATTCCTTATTCCTACGACAGACATGGACATCGATGATTACGACCAACTTGACGCCGAATCAACCAGATCTTGGACTTATTTCTCCTCAAGGAAAAGAGATCGCTCTGGCTCTTCCTACGCACAACCTCCCTCGAAACGCCATTGTCTCACAGCTGTCGCTGTCGTCGCCCCAGATGTCGTTTTTCCGGCATCTCTGCATGCCAATTCAGAGACACGAAAGAATTCGATAAGAGAGGGTGATGCAATTCGAGATCTGCTGGTTAGTAAAAGAGACTTAACACATGTGGAAAAGGAACTGACTCTCCTGAAGCAACAGCGACGTGCTGCAAACTCTAGCTTTAAGACACCTGCCCTGGGGAAAGAGCACATAACTGTCATCTTGGACGACTTCACCATATACCGCGGAAACAATGGATCGCATCCCAATGTCATGCGCCCTCTGAGCGATCTGTTGACACGAAGTGGAGATAGTGCTTATCGTTTTGATGGCATTGTCCGCATCGGGGATGTCAAGCACAGGGTATACAGTGTACCCTTTAATATTCTCTCCTTAGATGGATACGGATCTGATGCAGTTACAATTTCAAACAGAATCTGGATACAATCTCCTTTGGCACAGCAATACAATGTCTGGTATCACCTCAAACGGCCTGCAGACGAATACGCACGTTATCACGTTCCGTTTCAGTGGCTGGCGGACTTCTCAAAACACTTCGTTGCCTATCTGGATGTCCGAGAGAGAGAGGATCTAAAGGACGTTCGACTGCATGACTTCAGATCGGATTTCTATACGTGGTTGCAGGAACGACACGGCAGTGACAAGAAGTTCCAATCCTGGCATGGAATTTATGATTTTAAAGAGGACTTTCGTACTGTTATTACGGCAAACTTTGAATTTCTCTGGAAGGAGTCTGTCACTGTACAGGAAGAGAATCGGGAGTGCTTCTTGTGGAAAGAGGTAGATGCGAAGGCACTGTCTGCTGTACCACTGCAGCCATGGGAAGTCAATAGCACTATTGTTACGCCCTACGTCTACAACTGCTTTAGAAAGATGTATTTTGCTAGCGCAATGGAGTGTAGAGCCCCCATCCCTGAAGTGCAAAGAGCTTCAATTACTAGGTCGAAAGCTTTCGCTTCTAGAGCCAAGGTCAGTGATGTACTACTAGGTGACGATGATCGACCTTACACGGCAGCTATACCTGGAGAAGTCATTCGAATTCGACCAGGCGACGTCGTTCAAATAGAGAAGGATGAAGGAGGGCCCTGGGGTGGTCCTGCTGAGTGGTATGCCTATGTTCAGAGTGTGGAAGCTCGAGGCAACGCATTACGTGTGATCTGGTTGTACTGGCCTGAACAAACAACGTGTGCGAATATGACTTATCCACACCGCCGAGAACTATTCTTCTCCGATCATTGCAATTGCGGTGATCCTCCAATTTCAACTGTGGAGGTCCTGAGGACAGTTCAAGTCAAGTTCAACCAAGACCAGAACAGCGACAACTTTTTTGACTTTTTCGTGCGTCAGACCTACAAGACCGCCGACCGAAATCCATCGTGGGTAACTTTCAACAGGGCGCACTTCAAATGCTCGTGTCGGGCTAAAGAGCAAGAGATTCAATACAGCTATGGTCAGACCGTCCTTGTGACCGAGGTCACAAAAGGGCTCCTTGAACCCGTAATCGTGCTGGAGAAATCTACTGGCGGCTACTACAAAGCGCTTAGGTTGAAGCGGAGGAAGCGCGACTATCATGACGCACACGCTCAGGACAACGAGCTTGTTTACAGCGAGGACTTGATTTGGATCAGGTCCCAGGACATCAAGCGAGCTTGTCACATCCGCCGGTACTCACACGAAGACGTCGTGCATCATCGAATTCCCGCACCATATTCCTATAATGGCACAGGAGACTGTTGGGTCCTGACAGCCATATCCGAGGCAGGAACTCTGAGATCGATCTCTACCGACATCGACATGATAGAAGGGTTTGATCCAAAGTCCACCCCAGAGAGAATTTCCTTGAAAGGCTGTAGCTTGTTCTGTGGTGGTGGAAGCTTTGATCGAGGATTTGAAGAGAGTGGCGCTGTGCAGTTCACACATTCGGTCGACTGGGCTCAGCCTGCTATCCACACTTACCGAGCAAATGCTGAAGACCCAGATAAACTGAACCTCTTTTACGGCAATGTTAACGACTGGTTGGCAAGGTTACTCAAGGGTGACCCTAGTGCAGTGATTCCTCAAGTCGGAAGCATTGGGTTTATGACGGCAGGATCTCCATGTGTGGCATTTTCCATGCTGCAGCCAAATAAGATGAGCGAATCGTCATTACGGAACGCCTCTCTTGTTGCTGCACTGGCTACTGCAATAGACGTTCTAAGACCCGAATATGGCGTGTTTGAGAACGTCTTTGCAATGGGCAACATGTGTGGTAACGATAAGAAAGAGAATGTTCTGTCACAAATGATCTGCTGTTTCGTTGGCATGGGCTATCAAGTCCAAATAGTCAACCAGGACGCTCGTTCGGCAGGGAGTGGAGAACAACGAAGTCGTCTTCTAATCTGTATCGCTGCTCCTGGGTTAGCGCCGATGAGTAGACCACCAATTACCCACGCGCATCCTGAGGGCACAAAGAGGCGTGTGATTGGTAAAGCTCCTAATGGAGAGTCCTTTGGCGAGAGAACCATGGACCTTACGCCATTCGAGCTGAATACCGCTCAAGATGTTATTGGAGATTTGCCAGATATCGGAGATGGGAAGGTCAATATCTGTATCCCATTCCCAGACCACCGGGTATCCGCTAACGCTCGCTACGAGAATTGGCTAAAGATAAAGCATATTCCCAGGTTTCCACATGGTTGTTCATGGACCTCTGCGGTTCAAATGGGATATATGCCAAAACCCATAATCGACAATATCCAGCGAAAGAGCAAGCTCTGGAATAGCGCCGTAAATAAAGCCTATGGACGCTTGTACCCTGATAAGTCGATGCCAACTGTTATCACTGTGGTGAGTCCAGACTGTGCAATGAATGGCAGAGCTCTCCACTACGATCAGCCACGAGTTATGACGGTGATGGAAGCTCGTCGTGCACAGTCTTACCCAGACCATGAGGTCTTGATTGGCCTACCTTCAGATCAGTGGCGAATTGTGGGTAATAGTGTTGACAGGAAGGTATCAGTTGCAGCTGGAGTTTCACTGAGACAAGCTTGGCTGGCAAACGATGACTACCAGGCTTTCATCGACCAATTTCAGCTTGGTGGATTTCACACGGTTGTAAATAAGGATAGTCCAGTGGAACGAGAAGGTATCTCAATTGTAGTGAGTCGGGATATTGAGGCAGCAGCGCCTCTCGACTCTGTAGAGTATACCAACAGCACGCACGCTGCATCCACCAATCCTGTGAAAGTTATTATCGCGCCCACTACTCTTCTTGAGGAAGCGCCCGCCGAGCTAGCTACATCCAGAAGAATCATCGCATCTACCGAGCCTGTTGTGCCTCGAAAAGCTGTAGTCCCTCTGCCTCCAGCAGCTCTTCCACCACCGAATGCCACCTCTGTCAAGCCGGTCGTTTCTCGGAAGTCCACCACAGCCACTAGACCAAATGCTCCAGCACGTTCTGATGATGATTCCGACCTCATCGTGGTGAAACGAATATCTACCACCAAACGACCATTTTCTGGTGCTCAAACTAGCCAGAACACAGTACAGAGGAGCTCGAGACTCAGTCTACCTGCTTTTCGCAGCATACCCACGCAGAGTAACAGACTACATACACAAAAACCCGCAAAGCAGGCACCCAGACAAAGTCTGCCCGCAAAGCTGATCGCGCAGACGCGAGATTCTAGGCAGAGTTCCGACGAGCTAGGCGAGAGCTTGTCAACACCAATCATCCCAGCAGTCCACGCAAGTCATTCAAACCTCTTCGCGAAATATCGAGCGCGAGAGAGGTCGCCTACGACAGGAGCATTTTTACCTCGGAACGTACTACATTTAAATGTAAGCACTAGTGCCACTCAAAGACCACTAACAATCTCCACACAATACCTGCCGTTTTTCAAGAGCACAAATGGGATGGTTTCTCCACTCACGACGTCCGAGGAACGATCGCCAATTGTTAGAGAACCTAGTCTATCATTTGCCGATATAGCTCAGATGCCTCCTGCTGACGAAGACGAGAACGAGAACGAGGACGAGGATGAGCTAAGCATCCACGTTGATAATGCCATGGCTGTTACGTCTACTGCTGGGCTGGGTGTGCCCGATGTAAGGCTGGAGGATCGTGCGGTTGTGTCTAGTAGTGGACAAAATATCCCTGTCTCGCAAGGCGAGGACTTGATGGAATGGGAGCTCACCGGATAGAGCGGCATGACGGGATGCTAGCACTCAGGAACGTGCTTCTTTGTTTCGGATTATAAGTATATTCGTCTCGTCCCAGGCTCGAGAGCGAGGGATGTAGGTAGACATACAGTATACAACCTTACTATACCGCGCCCAATGCAGCACCAACACCAAGACTCCGTTCCATCCATGCATATGCCAAATCCACCCTCTCTTGCCCTCTCTCCCCCTTTCTTCCCTCCCTCCTTCCTCCCTTCTCATCTACTTCACGGCACAACACCAACCCCCACACTCCTCGCCTGCGCAACCACACTCCTCACCAACCCCTCCAAACTCATCCCCGCCAACCTAGCCTCTCCCTGCTTAATCCGCGCAATCTCATAAACATGCTTCAAACTCACCTCTCCAACCTGCGCACTCCCCCCTCCATCGCCCGCAGCCTTATCTCCACCCGCGCTCTTCGCTACAGCTTTCACAACGCCTTGTCCGACATCTTTGCCTGGATTCGCGCTTAATGAGACTGCTTTGTTGACGACGCCGGGGATGCTGCCGCCACCTGGAGATGTGCGGGGGGAGGATGCGAGGCTGGTTGTGCGCATGGCGGAGTCGGATGTGTTGCTTGTTTCGGTTGTGGCGCGGCCGGGGGCGTTGGCGCCGCGGAGACGGGAGCCCTTGGAGGGGGGGACGCCGGCGGCCAGGAGGAGCAGGGTGGAGGTGGGTGGTGTGCGGAGCGTGAAGTGGAAGGTGCGGTCTGGGCGGACTGTTATCAGGGCGGGGATGGGCGTGCCGGGGGTTATTGAGGCGGTGAGGGCGTTGAATTCCTGTTGTAGTGAGTAGTGTGTGTTAGTGGTGCAGGAGGTGGGGATGTGGTGAGTTGGATTGGAGTGTGGTGTGATGGGTTGTCTGGTGAAGGGGAAGGGGTGGGGTGTTCAGTACTTTGCAAAAGTCCATTGATTTTACTCCTTTGGAACCTAGTGCTGGACCGACTGGTGGTGAGGGGGAAGCTTGACCGGCGCCGACGATGAGTTTGACGATTTGCTCTTTTCCGAGTGCTCGTTTTGCCATTGTGAGTGTTGGGGGTGGATGTGTATTGAAGGTATAGAGATGATGATTCTGAGATGCTTGTTTCGTGCGATTGAATTAGCGCGAGAAGGCTGTTTAGTCTTCGAATTTAGCGGTGACTGGTGCGAAGCTGTCGTCGGTGAAATGAGCGTTGATGTATTGTGTAAATTGCGTGAATATCTTTCTTATCGTGGCGATGTCCATTGACGAACTTTTGAAGATTCGTGCAGGATTAATAATCGCCTCTCCGAATCATGAAACAAGTATGAAACTCAAAGCCAGCTGTTCATTCACGACCCAATCTTGTTACACATTTCCCGCGTTTCATTGCTTCATCAAAGTGTTTATGGACTTTACCACAGGTGACGTAGCAGTCCGCCACGTTGTAGCCTTCTCTGCACCAATCAATATCAGGCACAGCCTCGAACTTGGCTCAGATACAGTACAAGTGGTGAAGGAAGTGCGCAATTGTGTCATTGCTGTTGCTGTTGCTTGGACTGGTGTTAGTATCTGGAGAAGTTGGATTGAGTGTAAGAGGAGTACGAGAGCTTGAAGTAGTCAGAGGTGTGATGCAACTGGATAGAAAGGAGACGATACAAAGCTAATGCGGTATTGAACAGTACAGTCCAGCTAGTACTCGTGTTAGCTACTGCTCCAACAATGCGCGTCTCCACCCTCACAACACTCCTCCTCTCCCTCACTTCCCAAACCCTAGCCCAATTCACAGTCGAAGCCCTCTCCTTCGGCCACCTCGACTCCATCTCCCCAGACATCGAAGCCCGCTTCATCCCCGGCTGGACACTTGCTGGCGCAGACACATTCCAGCCGCCCGTCCTTTCCGACCGCATCATCCTCACCCCACCCACCCCAGGCAACAAGCGCGGCGGTCTCTGGACAACGCACCCCCTAACCTACTCCGAATGGGAAGTCAAGGCCGAATTCCGCGCGTCAGGGCAAGAGCGCGGAAGCGGTAACATGCAGATCTGGCTGAGCAAGGATACGGTCCCGATGGAGAAGTTTTCGAGCGTGTATACTGTGGATCGGTTTGATGGATTGGTGTTGCAGATTGATCAGTATGGTGGCATGGGAGGGAGTATTAGGGGGTTTTTGAGTGATGGGAGTGTGAGTTTTAAGAATCATCATAATGTGGATGGTTTGGCGTTTGGACATTGTGATTATGCGTATAGGAATTTGGGTAGGATGAGTAAGGTGACGTTGAAGCAGGATCATGGGGGTTTCCATGTGTTGGTGGATGATAGGACTTGTTTTAGTAGTAGTGAGGTGAGTTTCGGAATGTGTTCGTTTAAGCCCTGTGTTTTGTTTGTTGCTAACAGATATGCTATTTAGATTCAGCTGCCGAAGGGATACTACTTTGGCGTCACGGCTGCATCTGCTGAGAATCCAGATTCCTTCGAAGTAAGCCGCTTCGTAGTGTCCACACTCGCCTCCGTCAGCCGAGAAATGCCTGTGCGAAACCGTCCACCACCTCCAACAGAAGAGTCATCACGATCAACCGAACCACCACTCGCCACTCCCACTTCACCTGACCCCCAACAACAACAACAACAACAACAACAACAACAACAACAACAACAACAACAACAGCAACAACAGCAGCAGCAATCTAGCCAACTAAACAGCGCCGAAATGGACCAACTCCTCTCCCTCCTCTCAACCCTCGCCCACAGCGTCACCTCCCTGCAATCCTCCATCACCTCAATAAACGCCAAACTCGACTCCCACACCCAAGCCATCGCCGACATCCCCAACCACCTCCCTCTCGACAGCATCTCAGAAATCAAGCGCCGCGCCGACACGATCGAAAGCACCGTCATACGGATCCGGAATGATGTCGAAGGACGGGATTATAAGGAGCACTTGACGAGTTTGCAGATTGCGCTGCATGATACGAGAGAGAGTTTGTTGAGTGGATTGCCGGCGAGTGTGAGTGAGATTGTGAATACGAGTAGGCCGAGATTGTGGTTGTTGGGGGTGCTTTTGGTGGGGTTTCAGGTGGCGCTGGTGGTGGCGTATGTTGTTTATAAGAGGAGGAGGGCGGGGTCGGTGAAGAAGTTGTTGTAGTTGTAGTATGGTAGTGTTTGGCGTAAAAGTAACCGTGTTGTTTCAGCTACTTCTGAGTAAGCAGGAACGAGACCCATCTGCTTGCTGCCCGCCACTTTGATTAAGCAATGTATGATCCGTTTTTCAATCTACTCAGACAACTGACTGAGTCTGAAAAGCCGCGAAATCTTCAACAAGCAGGCTATTAAGACATGCGAATAATTATCTACTTTTACATTAAGACGACCTTCTTAGCCTCTACTAGATATCGTCATATATGTTACGGCGACGTTTAAAGCCTCTCAAACACCGTAAGAATACCTAGCAACATATAAGAAGTCGAGAAGAAACTAAAATACTACTTAGGACTACGGTATTCGGAGAGCAGAATAAGATCTTAACAAGTTTCTGAAATTTTTGTTTAACAAGTTTTAAGCGGTTGTAAAAAGATTTGAGGTAAGGAGTAAAGATATATGTGATAGTGTAGAATTGGTTCTTAGTGTTGAATGATAAGAGAAGAGGAAGAGAGAGAGAGAGAGAGAGTAGTATTGTTCTTACGCAAGAAATGGCTGTGGTTATATGGGGTGGTGCTAGTAATGCCGAAAAGATGTGGGTAGTGTTCTTGAGAACTGTGCATACAATACTTTTGTTGTTGTGTTTCGGACTTGCTTCAGAATAGGCAAGAACGGATCCAGCGATTGCCACTTTGATTGGGAATGCACAACCTTTTTCACTCCTGCTTAAACACTACATTGGTCTTTTCCTTGTTGTCATTCTACCTTTTGATTTCTGCCAAACCGTGCTGCATTTGTTACTTGTGTGAAGCTGACCTGTTTTGGCACTTGCGGCGTGCTTTCATGCGTTCAGGTTTCAGACTCGCACACGTCTGATGTGAGACCACGAGCTCGCTCGATTCGAGGCTTCAAGCAGCAAGACTCAGGCATCAGCGCGTAGTAAGATAGAAAGCGTCCAAGACTAGCAAAACTAGATGACGGCTCGCTCGAACGAACAAAGGTCGAATATACACATAAGTGAGTTGAATGGAGCAAGTTCAAAAGAAATGAAAATGCTTGGTACGTGTTTCGACTGTGTTTTGACTGTGAAACTCACCTACGATGTGCTCACCTAACAGCAATACACTTCAACACCTAGCTGCTGTCCATATGATCTACATCCTAGACTACTCGATTCTGAATTGGATAGCAGCATCCCGACTGGCATATGATACTGTGTTTGACTTGTTTCTTCAAACTCTCTCATCGGACTCGAGGACCGCCAATTCCGACCTAACCGTTCAATGTCATCGATATTGGCTACCGAGCTGCCCTATTTGAGGAACTAGGATGCTAAGATTGAAGCTACTATGTATCAGAAGATATGCTGCTCAGTTGTGCATAGACATGTAGTTATGGTCGTCTCGTCTTGTCGATTTGTTGCACGTTCTCCGCGCGTGGCTACTACTCTGAGTGTTCTTTTTATGTCATAAAAGTATCTTTCCCACGAAGCTCAAGCTCAAGCTTTCAACAACGACGCTGACGACAAAGACAACGGTTCGCCAAATCTTTTACAACAGCGACTTCGCAACCATGCTTTTGATCTTGGCCAATGGCTCAACGCGTGAAACGAGGCCGTTCGAACGTGGACGCTGCAAAGGCAAAAAGCTGACCATGGCGGCGACTTGTTTCAGGTCAAGTCAAAGAGTGTGCACAACGTCGAACAAAAGAGAAGCGCTGTCTTGCTCTGTTCTCTTTCCCTTCGATTAAGTTTCGTTCTATCTGCAGGGGCTATGGGAGGACGGCAGAGGCACCTCGCTAGCAAACCGATTGGCAATGTGCGACGTCATAACCAGACTTGTTTGCCTTAGCTCGCCTCCAGACTCGACGAACAACGTGGCGTTCGAGTCTGGTGCCTGCAGTAACCTTTATTCTTCCCCATGGAAAGACGTCACAAGATGAAACATCCCTCGATGGCATCGAAAATCCTGTCGCTGTCGAGTCCAGACAAGGCTCGTCTCGTCTCTTTGCCGTGTAATAATCACGTGGCTGGTGTTTTGGAGAGGGACCGCTGTGTTGCGCACAGCAGAAAGTGGCTTGTTTGGTGCGCCCTCGGCTATAGCTACCGAAGCAGGTTTTTGTCCTGTAAACACACGCTGTCCAACAGCAGACGTCACCCAGAGTTGGATTATGCTACGCTACGCGCGCTAACGATATTTATGAGTGCATGTGGCACCATTGATCGCCCGCTGGAGCTTTGAGGCTTTCCTTCCATAGGCGCCGTGGCTGGAGCTGCTGGGGGGATATGTCATGTCATTGGCCTCCGAACACGCTTATGCTTTTCGAGGCGGTGACGCAGCTGTGTCCCCGCTGTCATGCCCACTTCTGCAAGCTGCTAGCTGTCCTCGAATATAGCTGCCTGTGATCGCCTTTTGTTTCTGCTTCTCCTTCCTCTACATACACCTTGGAAATTTTTACACTCTACTATTACTATTTACCCCCTGTATTCTTAATAATACCTCATTAATACTCAGGAGACGACTACCGACTAGCTTTGACGACTGATTACGACTAATTCATTCTACCTACTATCATCCATAATGGCCGATCTCGAAAACATCAACGACGAGTTCAGAACCATGCCCGAACCAGCAAAGCAGGCTTCTCAGACACCAAAGAAGGCTGCTGGCTCCGCAAAGAAGAACACACCTGGAAAGTCCACACCTGGCAAATCGACACCTCGAAGAGCACAGAAAGGCCAACCCATCGCACAAGCACAGGACTCGGCATCTAGTGCACAGGATTCTGCATCTGATGCAAAGGACTCCGCTTCTGGAAAAGCCGAAGATGTAAAGGACGAACCTGCTCAGACTGCCCAAGCTGGTGCCGAAGAGGCTGCTGGGGAGGCGCAGGAGACTGGTGAAGGCACGACCTCGCAAGCACAGGACGCTGCTGAGGGTGCCAAGGACCAGGCTTCTGATGCCGCCCAGGATACTCAAGGCAAGGCTGAGGAGTCCGCCGAGGATGCCAAGGACACCGCCGAGGGTGCTCAGGAGCAAGCTCAAGATGCGACTGAACAGGCCAAGGATGCTGCCGAGGCCGCAAAAGACAAGGCTGACGACACCAAGGATCAGGCCGATGCAGTCAAGGACGAGGCTCAAGATGACGCCGAGGATGCTGGTGACGATGCCACAAAGCAGGCCCAAGGCGGTGAAGAGGAGGACAATGAAGAAGAGGAGGAGGAAGATGAGGAAGATGGTGACGACTACGAGACTGAGGCTGAGCCTGAGGGTACCGAGGTCACCGAGCAACCTGATCAAGAACTGACCAATGCTGTCGACGAGACCGAGGAGCCTGAAGAGGGTGAAGACGACGAAGAGGAGGAGGAAGAGGAAGAAGGAGAGGAAGAGGAGGAGGGCGAAGATGAGGAAGAAGGCGATGAGGAAGAGGAAGAAGAGGCTGACGAGGATCAGGGCGATGAGGAAGATGAGGCTGAGGAAGAGGGCGAGGAGGCTACCGACACAACTGGCAAGGAAGTCGCTCGCGTCTCTGATAAGGCCAAGGAGGTTGACCAACAGGCACACGGTGAGCCCATCGACACCGAGCTACCTATCCGCGAACAGGACAAGAACATTTCTGGCACCAAGATTTCACCTCTCAACAACGATGTCGATGAGCTTGTTCCTGCTGCTGAAGAGGAGGAGGAAGAGCTTGGCGAGGACGAGCCCGAGGCCGATGAGGTTGTTGACGCTGTTGACGGTGGTAAGTCATCATTCATGACAACTATGGAAGTATTTCATTCTGACAACTCCCTACAGTTGATGGTGCCGAGGTCCCTGAAGCCGACGAGGAGATTCCTGAGGAGGTCCAAGGCCAGATTGAAGACGCAGCCGACGACGCCCAAGAAGGTGCTGAAGACGCTGCCGCTGAGGCAAAGGATGCCGCCGAGGACGCCAAGGACGCTGCTACTGACGCAGAAGATGCTGCTACTGACGCAGAAGACGCTGCGGAGGGTGCCGCCGAAGATGGTGAAGAGAACGCCGAGGATGGCTACGAGGCTGCTGCACAAGGAGCCGCTGACGGAGGTAAGCTTACTGATACATGCTCTTCCATTCAATCTGTCACAAATACTGACTTCATCATAGCCGAACAAGCAACTCAAAAGGCCATCGAGGACGCTCCTGCCGGCGAGGGCGAAGCTGAAGGCGAGGCCGACGAAGGCGAAGGCGAAGAAGAGGAAAACTACGCTGCTGGCCAAGTCAACGAGAACGGCGAAGTCGTCGACGATGATGGAAACGTCATTGGCAAGGTCGGTGAAGGCGATGCTGAGAAGCTCGCTGGTCACCTCGTTGATGAGGAAGGTGATATCCTCGACGATGAGGGTAATGTTGTTGGCAAGGCTGTTCCCATTGACGAAGCTGGCAACGTTATCGAAGACGCCAAGTTCGCTGGTGCTGAAGGTGCCGAAGAGGGTAAAGAGAAGGCTGAAGACGCTGCCCAGGACGCTGAAGGTGCCGCCGAGGGTGCTGAAGGCGCTGCTGAAGGTGCTGAAGAGGCACAGGAGGGTGCTGAAGGTGCTGCCGAAGGCGCTGAAGAGGCACAGGAGGGTGCTGAAGGTGCTGCCGAAGGCGCTGAAGAGGCACAAGATGGTGCTGAAGAGGCACAAGATGGTGCTGAAAACGCCGAGGACGGTGCTGCTGACGGCGCTGAGCAGGCACAAGATGCCGCCGAGGATGCCCAGGTAGCTGCCGAAGACGCCGCTGCTGGTGAGCAACCTGAGGAAGGTCCTCAGAAGCCAGAGTTCACTGGACCTCTCCGCGTCGAGAAGGAGAACATTGTCGACGCTAACGGCAACATCATCGGCAAAATCATCGACGGTGAACCAAAGAAGCTTGCTAAGCGCACTATTGTCGACATTGACGAGGACGGCAACCTCATCGACAAGAAGGGCCGCATCGTTGGTCAAATTCTCTTGCCTGGCCAGGAAGAGGACATTGACTACAGCATTCTCGAAGGTTTCAAGGTCAACAAGGCTGGCAATGTCACTGACGAAGAAGGCAACGTTATTGGTCGTCTTGTTGAGGGCGACCTCCGCAAGTGTGCAGGCAAGGAGTGTGACGAGGACGGTTTCGTCTACAGCACCAACGGCAAGAAGATTGGTCGTGCTGAGCCTATTCCTGAGGAGGAGCGTGAGGAGAAGCCTTTCGAGGACTTTCCTGGTGCTACTGTCCAGGCTGATGGTGCTGTTATCTACAACGGTACTCGTGTTGGTACTCTTGTTGAAGGTGACCCCAAGAAGCTTGAGGGCAAGCAGGTCGATGCTGATGGCGAGGTTGCTGACAAGAACGGCAACGTCATTGGTCGTGCTGAACGCTATGAAGCACCTGAGGAAGAGCAAGTTCCTGAGATTGGTAAGCATTTCATTCATTTCACATGCTCTACAGCTACATACTAATAATTTCACTAGACTACTCTCCCCTCAAGGGTCTCAAGTGCAACAAGGCTGGCAACATCACCGACAACGACGGCACCATTGTTGGTCGTCTCGTCGAAGGTAGCCCCGAAGACTGCGCTGGACGTGCTTGCGACGAGAACGGCAAACTGTACAACGACGGCGGCAAGGTCATTGGTCAAGCTGAACCTCTCAAGGAGGAGGAACGCAAGAAGAGCAAGATCCAACCCTTTGAGGACTTCCCTGGCGCCGTGGTACAAAAGGACGGCAGTGTCATCTTCGAGGGCCGCCAAGTAGGCACCGTCAGCGAGGGCGACCCAAAGAAGCTTGAAGGCAAGACTGTTGATGCTGATGGTGACATTACGTATGTTCATGCTGTTCTAACAAAGACTTTGACACCTGCTAACACTATATTGTAGTGACAAGAATGGTAACACCATCGGTCACGCCGAGCGCTACGAGGAGCCTGAAGAGGAGGTCGTCGAGGTCGACTACTCTGTCCTCGAAGGCAAGACCATCAACAAGGCTGGAAATGTCGTTGACGACCGTGGTATGATCTTTGGTAAACTCACCGAGGGTGATCTCCACACCTTGACTGGCCACCGCGTCGCCAAGGAGGGCAAGATCTGGAGCGACGAAGGTATGATTCTTGTATTCAATTGTGACAATTTGGCAACCACTAACACACACGTCTAGGAAACGTCGTCGGTCAAGCAGAGCCTGTCCCATCTGATCAACGCCGCATCGAAGAGCCCGGTCCATTCGAAGACTTCCCTGACGCCGTCGTTCAGAAGAACGGCGACGTTGTTTCTTCTGGTGAGAAGATTGGTGAGGTCACTGATGGTGACGCCAAGAAGCTCGCTGGTAAGAAGGTCGATCCTGACGGTGACATTGTCGACCGTATGGGCAACGTTCTCGGTCACGCCGAACGCTGGGAAGAAGCAGACCCAGAAGCTGAAGCCGAAATCGACCGTTCTGCACTCGCTGGCAAGAAGGTCAACAAAGCTGGCAAGCTTGTCGACGAACACGGCTCCATCTTCGGTGTCGTCGTCGAGGGCGACCCAGCTCAACTTGTTGGCAAGGTCAGTGACAGAATGGGACAGATCTGGGACAACGGTGGTAACATTGTTGGTCGTGCTGAAATTCTACCTGAAACCGAGCGTGGTGGACAGAAGGAAGGTCCATTCGCTAGCTTCCTGCCTTGTCGCGTTCAGAAAGATGGCACTGTTACTGGTAATGACGGCAAGGTCCGTGGTAAGCTCGACCAAGGCGACGGCACTGCCCTTGAAGGCCACGAAGTCGACAAGGACGGCGATGTCATCGACTCCAATGGTAACGCCATCGGCCATGCCATCCGCTTTGACCCTGAGGAGAAGCAAAAGAAGGGCTCGCCTTGCGCTGGCTTCAAGGTCAACAAGGAAGGTGATGTCGTTGACGAGAACGGAGACTTGATCGGAAAGCTCACTGCTGGTGATGTCACGCAATGTCACGGCAAGGAGGTTGACGAGGACGGCGACGTCGTCGATAACAAGGGCACTACTGTCGGTCACGTCACTCCCATTGACGAGATCCGCGCCGAAGAGGAAGCTCAAGGTCCCAGTGAAGAAGAGCTCGCTGCACAACAGCAACAGCAACAACTTGCTGAACAGCAAGAGAAGGACAAGAAGCTCGCTCAGCGTATGAACCAGACTCTGGAGGATACTCTTGAGAAAGTCCAGCCTCTGCTCAAGCAAATGGTCGAAGTAAGTTCTTTGTCTTCTCACAACCTCATCCCTACATTACACACATACTAACATCACTTCCTCCAGCGCATCAACCACGAAGAGCAAAAACCCGAAGCCGAGCGCGACCAAGACCAACTCGTCAAAGACGTCCAACCCCTCATCGAAAACGCCGGCCAAATCCTGCAAGACTGCAACAAAGAAATCCGCGGCATGGACCCCGACGGCCGCATGGCCAACCAAGCCAAAACAAAGAAATCCTCCGGCGAAGCTACCCCCGAAGAACACAAACTCGCTGATAACCTCAAGACACTGAGCGCTGATGTCATTCAAACGATTAACAAGTGTAAGGAGAAGCTCAAGAGTATGCCTAAGGCGGAGGCTGGGTTGAATCCGCTGTGGGGATTGATGGCGCAGCCGCTGTTTCAGATTTTGGCGGCGGTTGGACTGTTGCTTTCTGGTGTGTTGGGATTGGTGAGGCAGTTGCTTGGTGGACTTGGACTGGGAGGGATCTTGGATGGTCTGCTGGGTGGACTTGGACTGGATAAGATTTTGGGCGGACTTGGACTTGGTGATGTGTTGGGTGGTGGTGGTAAGAAGGGGAAGAAGGGTGGTGGTGGTGGTGGATTGCTTGGGGGTGTTACTGGTGGTGGTGGTGGAGGTGGTGGTGGATTGTTGGGTGGTGTCACTGGTGGGTTGTTGGGTTAAGAAGATGAGGAGAAGGATGAGAAAAAAGTGTGAGAGTGTGTTGTCTTTTGTTATGATATCCCCTAGTTTGTGTTATATAGTCTAGTCTGTAATCTATCTCATTATTCTTGGTTCTTTAGTTGCTGCCTCTCTGGTTCTTTCTGTCTTGTTCCTAATTCTTGCTGTCGGGCTCTGATGTTGCTTGAACTTGACTCCAACTGCTTGTTTATCTACCAAGCCAGGACGAAGCCAGAAACATGGGTGAAACACAGCTCAAACCAGCAAGCTTTATCGTCAGCATCACCATCTACTGCATCCCTCATCTAGTTTGTGACATATCACTACCGTGAAGTCCATTGCTCTATTCTACTTTTTGTGCCAAGAACCAGAGAGAAGTGCTATACCACGCGATATAATCAAACTCAAGGAAGAGAAGAGCAGCTAGCACGGAAAAAGTGCGAGCGAACGAAAACGTTGGAGCATGAAACGATTGCTATGTTGCTGTGTGCTTGTACTGTAGTTTGCTTGATTTGATTTGATTTGATTTTGGTTTGAATGGATCGTTTCTTGTTTGTTGTGCAAGCTTGACTTTTAACCTTCTTGTCGTGATGTGATGAAGAATGGGGGTCGTAGTTCTATCTTGTTGTCGTTGAAATGGAAAAGCTTGCTGTTTCATTCATCCTCCTTTAGCTATGCCGTACTATTATCTTTTTACTATCACTCAATGCTTATTTGCATCTCGTATCCTGTCTCACGTCTTTTTATCCTAACGCACTATTATCCAGTATGATCCAACCCAGCACAAACACGACTTACACAATCAACACAAGTCTAGAGCATACCACTTCATCTCCATGCATGTTCATCTCTGTTCCCATCTCCAAATCCAACGCCATCCACATCAACACATCACATCACATCCAGCCCGTCTCTCTCACACCCTTCCCGCCCTCACATTCTCCCTCTCCAATGCCTGCCTCACCCCCGCAAAGACAAACCTCGCCAATACCGGTGGCACCGCATTCCCAATGCCCCTTCTACACATACTCGACGTCAACCCAGCCGCAAACTCAAAGTCCGGCGGGAACCCCTGCAAACACGCCAACTCCCTTATAGTGAAGTCTCGCTTACCACTAGGATGATACGTGCCTGGTCTACCATCGCTGCCACCGGTCGTGATGCACCAGGCGAATGTGTTTGCGTCGTAGGCCGGCCACGAACGGACTTTGGGCGCATATATCCCTGTTGTGTCGTTGTGTGTAGCGTTCGGGTGACGGGAGAGGTCGCGGAGGGTATCGGCGATGGTTACGTAGCGTCTCAATCCAGCAGCCAGTCCATGCGTTGGGGGTGGTATTTCAGGCAGCAAAGTTCCCGGACAACTAGCGATGAGAATCACACGCTCGCGATTCTGAGGCACGCCGTAGTCGCGACAATTGAGGATCTTCCACGTCACGCTGTAACCGTGATCTGCAAACATATGGACGACCGAAGTCCACCATTGTTTGTGGCGACGTACGAGCCCTTCTGCTTCTTCGAGCGTGACGATACGAGGGCGGAGTTTGGACAGGACGGTGTGAATGCTGAAGAGCGTTGCTTGATTGACTTCGTCGTTTTGGCCGGCATGTGTGTGCGCGCGAGAGAAGGGTTGGCAGGGTGGCGAGAGGTGGAGGATGTCGATGGAGATGGGCATGGTTTCGATGCGCTGGACCATATCCGATACGGCTTCAGTGAAAACCAGGGTATCGGGCTGGTTAAGCGAGTATGTGCTTGTGGCAGCGAAGTCGTAGTCGAATGCGATAGTCGGCGTGATACCTGCTTGTCTTGCTCCAACTGACACTCCGCCTAGCCCGCAGAAGGAGTCGAATAAGGTGTAAGTAGTGGCATCTTCTTGTTGAGGGTGTAGATGCGACGCTGCTAGTACTGTATCCGGGATGGTGTGACGAGTCTTTGCTTCTCCTTCTCTCATAGTTCTAAGCACGGTTAAGCGAGGCCGCTGTTCTTGCATATCTTTCTTGTTCTTGTAATAACTGATACGCGTCCAACGGCAAGCGAGCTCGAAACATCTCTGTGCTGTACGTCGTCTCTCCTCAGTACTACAATCGATCGTGCCTTGATCTCTGAAAGTGTGCTGAGGATACTGAGCGTTCATGACGTTAACCTTTCTTCGTTGCACAACATCTTCGAGCTTGACTCTTACGAGATTTTGTTCATAGGCTGAGCGATCATCGTCTTCGCACACGTTGATGTCAAGGTATATTTCATTCAGCTTCTTTGGCAACAGATCACCGGCTTCGTTGTTGCGCTTTACAATCAAGCCACGAAGCGTGACTACTTCAGTCGTAGCATCTTCGATAATGTAATGTATGCAGAAGAAATTGCCCCTGCGAAGATACTCTGGCGATAAATTGACATGTTTTAACTCCACAAAGTCACCCACCTTGAGACGTAGATTTGTAGGGGTTGTAAGACGATCGTGCTCGAAGAGTGGTAGTCGAGCCGCCCGATGACGTGCCACTGGACACAGAAGGTTGTAGACATCTGCCGGTCTCGGGTTGACATTGGTTTGAGGAAGAGCCTTTGGCAGATCTGTAGACAAGTTAGATCGCAAGCAAATACAATTAGATGATATCGTCTAACCTAGAGGCAGTGGCTGTTCATCATCATCGAACACTGTGTCGGAATCGGAATCCATGTCAACGTTGGAGCCAGTGAAGTCATAGTCGACTCGCTGTAATCGGAAGCTCATTTTGCTTGTTGATTGATCGAGCAATCAAGTGAGCAAACAAGTAAGCAGAGAGTGCAGAGAAAGGAAGAAGGAAAGATTCCGAGAAGAGCGAGAAGTCACAGAATGTGCTTTCGAGTGAAGATAGAGAGAGCTTAGACGAGCAGCGTTAGTATCAGCAATTTGCGAGACTAATGGGCCTGGCGAAAAAAGAAATGCAGAAGAAGAAGAAGAAGAAGGAAAATACAGGGCAGGAAAGTGGCTGTAGAACGTGGAAGTGAAAAGGTAGAAGTGAAGTGGACAGTGAGTCAAGTGAGAAGGATTTCAAGTGTTTCAGATCGTGTTTGAAATCGTGTTTCAGATCCAGAACGTCGACGCGTAAAGCCACGAAACCTTCATGAGCTCCAATTCTTCAAGCTTTGCTTTTTTAAGAGGAAAGTGGTTGTCAACAAGATTGCAAAGATTCAATATACGTCTGATACCAATCTGGCTACTATTGGAAATGGAATGCTTACATATCTTACCCCTTTCATCGCCGTCCTTTGCCAAACCTTTTCTTGAACGCAATTCCTTGTGCTCCTTTGGCACCCTTTGCACTCCTTATCTTGAGCTTGCAGAAATTTGCATTCGCAGTGGCGCTGATCTTCTTGGTGGCTTTCGTGACAGCACCAGCTTCGCTCTTGTTGTTGTTCTCCTTTTGATCTGCTGAAGCAGCAGCAGCGGAAGTCGTGGCTTGTTTACTGCCAGTTTTCGTAGCAGGTTTGACGCTGGATTTGACCTTCGTGTTCTCGTCCTCAGAGGCCTCGACGTCAAGCTCAGAGTCAGGATCATCGTAGTCCGACGCGAACGCATCATCATCCTTGCTGCCGTTTCTTTCTCTGGGAGCAACCACTGTGACGGGACCGTCTTGAGACTCCTCGACAAGTTCATCTTCCTCTATCTCTCGATTCTGCGCAGGAAGAACCGGCTTTCGCACAGTAGGCCGCATAAGAACTTGCTTAGTTTGCCGCTTCAAACCCTTCTTCTTCCAAACCTTTCTAGGTTGTCCTCCAATCTCAGGCTCACTGTCTGTATCTACAACGTGTGATCCATCCGGTCCAAGTTCTGCGGCGGAGATATCAGGGAATTGGCTGTCCTCAACAAGAACATCTGCTGGTATTTCTTGCTCTTCATCATCATCCACTCTTCTACTTGATGTCCTCCGCGGTGATTGAGCGCGAGCTGGAATGTCATACCCATCATCATCGTTTTCCATATCTCTCATCAGTTCCATCTCCTCGTCCAAACGATCATCTTCTGTTTGTCGCATGGCAGCAATCATGCTGCTGAGACTCTTGCTTGATGACCTCTTCAGTGGAACTCTACCTGTTAGATTGAACTTGGAGATACGTGAGCTAGAAGAGAAGGACCGCTGTAGCCTGCTCTTCGTCGGGCTTACGTTTTGTCCTGCAGGTATATTGATTGACTTGGCAGAGAGTGTTGTGGTATCGAAACCGTCTTCATCTCCATCCTCTTCGTCCTCTTCGGGCACATCATCGAGCTCAGCAAAACTGAATCGTTGACTATCCCTTCTCAAGAATGCAGGGGTCTCTTCTGATAGCGCTTGTCCTTGTGCCTTGTTTGAAGGCGTTTCGGCACCTTCCGAAAGCTTTCGACGTTTCGATGGCGTGACAAAAGTGTCCAATAGGTATCGCTTTGCTGCCGATTGTGGTGTACGGCTGTGTTTTGAAGGACTCGCTGCAAAGTCTGGAAGTGGTAGATGACTCTTCTGATCACCTTCTGCATTCGCACGTTTTCGTGGGGTCGTGAGTGAAACGCCATTGATGTTCGAGATGGTTGCAGAATCAAGACTAAGCAATGCTGTACGTGGCTTACTTGGTGATTCTTGTGGACCTCTCTCAAAAAAAGATATCTGTTCTTTCACTGGTGAAAGTAAATCAAATAGACCGAGGACTCGACCATTCTTCTGGGGTGTTGGGTCAACAAAGAGTCTTTTTACTATTGGTGAAGCATTCTCGTCTTCTTCTGCTTCTGGGTGTTGATCTTCTGAGGTCAGGAGCTCGACGCCAGAGTCGTTGGGGAAGTGATGGCGTCTTTGTTTCTGGGGTGTACCGAGATTACGACGCTGCTTCTGTGGCGTAGCATGCTGCTTTGGTGTAGGTCGTGTCTGCTTAGATGGGGACTTTGGAGGTTTCATGGAAATGGTAGTGGTAGAGGAGGAGTTGCTAGTGGAAAGAGCTGCACGAATGCGGTTGTATTCCTTGTATTTGGCGGCTGTTCATGATAGAGTGTCAGCTTGCCCTCTCCAAGTGATACAATATCTTCCCATCCATTCTTGCGTTGGCAATACGTACCAATAACACCGTCCTTCTTGATCTCCTCTCTTCCAGCTTTCTTGCCTCCATTGGCTGCTACATACTGTGCTTCCCATTGCTTGAGTTCAGAGCGTAGGATAGCACAGCGATCACTGGACACACTAGATACGAGGGACATTGTCAATGCTGTCAAGAGGATCAATTTCAGCCACAAATTACAACTGGTTTCACAATCCCCGAAACGCGTCAAAGGAAAGAGGCAATCGCGTTAGGGTATGTTACCCCAGGGGGAGATTCAGGAAAGAAAGATTTCTAAATGGATGCAATTTAGTGCTGATATGAAGTGACCCACGTATAGATTCGTATCCTATCTAGGAAGCTCTCTATAGAAAGAAATAATAGTAGACGCGTGCTCCGGCCTCCTTTTAAGAATTACTTCGTTAACTATATAAGTTTACAAGTGCTCCGATACTAAATATAAGCTCTACTCCCCTCTACGCCTCTAGCGATATTAAGGCCGCGCCGACCTAGGGTCCTTAGTTATAACTCTTAATTTAAAAGATTTACCGTAGTGAAATTAGCTCTCTAATACACGCCTTTATATAAACTTGTTAGGATATTAGCTACGCTATGTCCGTTCTCTTACGTTACCTAGCAAATCCTATAGTCAAGCACTCTAGAGCCGCTAAAGAGGTTCTACGTTACTTGCGTAGAACTAGTAACAACCCTCTTATATTTAACTGTAGGCCTAAGGCTAAGACTACCGCTCCTACTTCTTAGGAGCTTAATCTCACTGCTTATAGTGACTTCGACTAGGGTAGTAATATTAGCTCCTCTCGTTTAGCCGCTAGCTACATTATCCTTACTAACGGTACCCCTGTTTCCTAGAGATCTAGTCTCTAATTAACTATAGCTCTATCCTATTATAAAGCTGAGTATTACGCTCTTACTAACGTAGTTAAAGATATCCTCTAGATCTAATTATTACTAATAGAGATTAAGTATACAGGTATCGATCTTACGCCTATATGCCTCTATAAAGATAACCAATCTGCGATTATTCTTACCGAGAACCTAGAGTTCTATAAGCGATCTAAATACATCCGTATCCGCTATTACTAGATACGAGAGTAGGTTACTAATAGTACCGTTATACTATTCTATTATCTAACAGCTAAAATAGCCGCCGACGGTCTTATAAAGCCGCTATTACTAGTAAAATATAAGGAGCGGCTCTATACTATTACTAATAACTTAAGATAAGTATACTTTACTTTTATAATTATTTGTAACGGATCTCCAGTTCCTTTGCCCCCTTCGCTTCTGGACCCTTTGAGTACAGTATCGTTGTACCTGCGAGGCGCATGCGATACATGCGCTACGCAGTCCAGGCTAAGTTACATCCC
>Ga0160429_1000061_pt1 | contig 143487 bp, 128 predicted proteins | sample SolpanmetagenomR_FD_108199 | JGI IMG/M metagenome (GOLD analysis project Ga0160429, IMG submission 108199) | Solar panel surface microbial communities from Lawrence Berkeley National Laboratory, California, USA - R | ecosystem: Engineered > Built environment > Solar panel > Unclassified ...
TAGACGGCAATGTCCAAGAGCTGAAGATTGGTATCAGTACAGAATTCACAGCACATGCACAAAGCTCACGACAGGTGGGCGAGGACCAACTCTCTTGTCGTCACTGATCCATTGGCCACGAGAGTCGGGGCCGCGGTGAACGATCATGTCGAGACTTTCGTCAAGCTCTCTGGCGAGTTTGGCGGCGTTCTTGTCTTCGTGGATGTCAACGCCGTCCACACCGTCCGGATATACTCCATTGGGTTGTTTGGACAAGTCGTGGGTATTGCCCTCGAGAGCAACAATCACACTGATACCACACATGGCGACAATGTGTCAGCTGGAACAGACTTTCGGGATAATGCTGTCGGAAGGTCGAGACGACGATGAAAGATAAGATCGAATGATATATTCCGGAAAGCTTCGGCACTTGTCAGGAGGTAGTGATGTGTAACATAAAGTATATACTAGGGATTTCGAATAGAGATAGAGCTGAATGCGAACAGCTAGGAGCTAGGAGTTGAGTTAAGTGCAGAAGCGAGGATGAAGTGTTTAGAGATATAGGGAAGCCAAATCCGATGCTTGATTGATAAGGTAGGTGATCCTTGGGTCACCGACGATAAGCTATCTATGACGTGACAACCGGTCAAGTCAGTACGAGGGCTTGAGGGCATTGATAGAGTTGGGAGTGTCCGCTTGACAATCGAGCTCAACTGGACTGTCACTTAGGCATGCGTTGTCTTCAGGTTGTGTAACGTCAGCTGATGTTTCTGACAGCTCCAGGTGTTTTGCACCCCCTGACACACGACAGATGCTTATCTTGTTCCTGCGTAGCGGAGTGAGCGTCCGGTAGTGGGGTAAGGTAGAGGTGAATTATGCGAATTGCTACAAAACAGCCGAGTGAGCTCTGTATCCTCCAGATATAATTACAAACGAATCTCCCTGGTATCTTGCCAATCGTGGCCTACTTCCCAACAGGAGGACCAGCAGCAGGAGGAGGCGAGCCACCAAAGAAACCAAACATGCCTGATTGCATACTCTTCATTTGCTCTTCTTGTGCCTTCTTCTCCTCAGCATCCATCTCTGCCAACCATTTCGCGCCGTTCTCCCGGATCTCCTTTTCTAGCGACTCATAGTTGCGCTGACCGCGCTCGCGCATTTGGTCGCTGAGCATCTTGCCCTGCGCGAAACCTTCTGCCACACTTGGCTCGCCTGGGATTGACATCATGACCGGCGTCGGCTTCATACCCAACATCCCAGCGAGACTGCCAATGGCGCTACCTCGAGGTGCCTTTGCCTTCTCGTCTGACATCCTCTTGTTGAATGCTTCTCTTGCTAACGTCTCACGACGGTGGAACTCCGTGGGGATATGCTTGCCCTCGTAGGACTTAAGAACTTTCCTGACATCGTCAATGCCCATACCAGCAATGTATTCGAGGAAGGGAATGAGGGCGACGAGATCGTTGGTGCCGGGATCAGCACGAGTGCCTGACCACTTGGGAAGAACAATTGCGTTGTCGGGCTGTAATTGAACATGTGGTGCGTGAGTGTCTACGATGATAGTCTTGGAGAGGTCACGGTTGAGGTATGAAAGATCCTACACAATAAAGTCAGCAATTGTATCGAGTGTCCATACACTCAACATACCTTGACGTGCTCGCCATCCTGATAGCGAGTGGCTTCACGGAAAAGCGGCCAGGAAACAATGCGGAATGGGTCGAGTTTCCGGACTACCATATCTGCGTTGACTGACGAAACACTGGTAAAGATGACCAATTCGTAATATTGGCTGAGATAGCGCAGGAAGTAGTCGACACCAGGACGCTTGGCTACTTGCCAGCCCTTGTTTCTGTCCCACTTGCTCGATACCAGCAGGTCCTCCAAGCTGAGGACAAGAGTATATGGTGCTCGCAAGTTAGGGTCCATATCTGGCAGTAGTTTCTGGAAAGCCGGCTCGGTGTAGTACCCAAGCTGTCCACCTACACGCGACTTGATGCGCGCATATATAGCTCCCGGAGCATAGCCATTGGGAGCATCAGGATGTAGCGCAGCCTCCTCTTCGTCCCGCCAGTTCTGGCCTAGAAGCAGAGACCCTGCAAGTCCAAAGGCACCAAAAGCAATATACGCATATCTTGCAAAAGCATTTCGTCGGCGCTCAATTGACGAAACGTATTCCCGCTGACGCGCTGCTTCGTCGCCTCCACCTCTTGAGCCTCCAGCTGCTGCGGGATCTTGTGTGAGATTGAGTGATGATGATTCTGTATTTTCTGATTGTGTTCCGGACGTTTTAGGTTCTTGGTCCAACATCGACGGTAGGCCATGACGAAGATCAGGCAGCGGTCCAGTAGATTGTGGTTCTTGTGCTGATTCAGCTGCTGGTGCCGAAGACTCTGAGGTTTTGCTAGAGAAAAGATCGCTAGACGGTAGACCTTGTCGTAGATCTGGAAGAGGGCCTGTGGACGGAGGTTCTGAGGAGGATTCGGTGGATGTGGGTGCAGGCTCTGAGGCGTCTCTGAGCTTGGCTTCTGAGGATGGAGCTGCTGATGGAGCAGAAGTCGGAGGAGGTTGTGATATCACTGTAGCATTATCTACTTGCGAGTTTGCTGATTGCTGTGTTGGTGCATTTGATTGGGGTAATATGTCGCTCTTGATGTCCTGTATAGGATCTTTTGCGAATTCTGGTGTGGCTGCTAGGAACTCGTCTTCCAGTACATTCCCCTGCTGTGCTGGTGTTGCCGGAGGAGCAGAGAACCTGATACCTTTATCTGGCGACCATGTTCTGTTCTTGACTGGACCTTGCGGAATCTCATCGGTGTCGATGGCGGGTCTGGACGAATCTTGAGGTTTTGGCGGTGCTCGTCGAGCATAGTGTCGCACCCATTGTGATTGTGATGCTCGGAACGCAGAGAGAGTACCTCTGTTACCTACAGCTCTAGATGCCGTCCGCGGTAGCATGCTGGTGAAGATGCTGGATATTTTGTAGATGTGGATTTGCGTTTCATCCAAGTTTCAAAAAGTGTCTTTGAACCGTCATGAGCCAAAAGTGTCACGTGACCATCTCCTTTAACGGCTATACTGACTGTACGCCACGTCGACAACGACACCAAGAACAAGCTAATCTCATCAACCTAAACAAAGCCGTGAAATCTACTACAAGATCGCCACGATGTCGAAACTAGTGCACGTAACCTCGAACTCCTCCATGAAAACTCTGCTCAATCAAAACACATATGTAATCGTCGACTTCTACGCTGACTGGGTATGCTTCCATGTGCTACGTGACAACTAATGAAATATGCTAACGATAACGAAAGTGCGGTCCTTGCAAAGTTATAGCACCCATATATGAACAACTTGCCGCATCCGAGACAAAGCCAGGCAGAATCGCATTCGCCAAGGTGAACGTCGACAGTGCTCAAGACGTTGCTCGTGAATATGGCATTACAGCGTAAGTAGTCACAGTGTTCTCCTCATTCATACCCTTTATTCAATCTCAGCACTCCACACATCCAATGTCAAGCGAAAAAGACAACAGCACATCCCCAGAGCCTTCGATTGAGATAGCATCCTCCTGCCTAGCATTCTCCTCCTGTTACAGACCTAGATTTGAAGGTCTGATGGGCATACTCCATACCTGGACTTCACTCATTCATGAGAGGATTTGCTCTAACACATCCCAAGAATGCCAACCTTCCTCATCATCAAAAACGGCTCTGTAATCAACACAATCAAAGGCGCCAACGCCGCAGCACTGCGCACAGCCATCATGGCAGCATCAGCAGACGCCGCAAAACTTCCCGCCAAGTCCGGCTCAGGTGGCGCGTCCGGTGCAGCATTCACGTCAGGTGGCGGGCGTGTCTTAGGCACCGGTGGCGCTCCTGCGGCTTCCGGAGGCAGCATGTTGGACCGACTCGGCATCAAGCTTGGTGGTGGCAGCACAGGTGGTTCTGGTGCTAACGGAAGTGTGAGTGTGCCTGGCGGTCTTGCAGGGACTGTTGTGAGATTCGTGGGATTGTATCTGACGACGTTGTTAAGCTTTGATGCGTACAAAGCGGCTGAGGCGAGTCCGCTGGCGGTGAGGCAGGCTGCGCGGTAACGATGCCTTGGAGCATGCGAAGGAGTTATTGGCAATGGAGGTTATCGGTGTGTTCTTTGTACCCATTAATGTAATGTTTCATTTCACCTCGAGCGATGTTTAGGATTTTTCTTTGAGTCCTACAGGAATCGAACCGCCCACTCCTAATTCGCTAGTCATACAGCTTAGACTTTGTTGACCGTCAAAGGATCGCATCCTAGGTGTGATCCCACTACTATAGTGACAGATCTACTTCCGTTAATTGGAGGGAGAGGGACCTAAGGATAATTTTGCCCAAAGTAAATCCGATGAAGAAACAGTGCCCAGTGGTGAAGGAAGGCGCGAGAAATATCATTCGGATCGTCACACGATGGAGAATGACACGATATGCCGCGAACCTCGATTGATTTTCAGCTACGAGCAACTTGATTGTCAGATAATAGCTTCAAGTCTGCTTAGATTGGTCAAGAATCCATTACCCATTGACCAATATGGACTTACGACCTTGCCGTACAAATGTGAAATGACAGGTTCCGAAGGCAATTGAACAAAGATTTCATTGAAATTACCTATACTGAGACTAGTGTCGTTGCTGACCACCCATTATCGAGCCCAAAACGACGCTGAAACCCCGACGACATTGTAGCATATGGCATTGCAATCAGCCATCACCAGGTCAATTTCCGGCCTCGTCCAATTGATTGTTGACATCGCCCATCCCCAAATTGACGACTTTAACGCACTTCGTGCTCCACCACGTCGCAGCCGTCCAGAACTACTCCCGCCTCATGATATCTTTGAAACTTTTGCCCTGCCCCACGAATTCTAACAAGGACGTGCCACATCCTGCCCACACGCTACAGCACCAGCATTGCTGCCACGACAACAGCCGGGAGAGCCACCAATCCTCTATCCACCCTCCTTCCAGTTCCAGCCGCACTTCGCAACCTTGCCAGCTGACAAGGCCAACAGCCTACTTGAGGTGGCTGATCTCTCGACACCATCTTGAAAGTAAGCATGTTGCAAACCGCCCTGATTCGTCCATGGTCCACACGTCTCAACAGCTGTATCTTGTTGGTAAAATCCGCTACCCGAGCACGCACTTAGCCCACCTGGCACGCACGCCTGCTGTGATGTGAATGCGACGCCACCTCTAGTGCCTGCATTTATTCCATATGGAGGGCTATCGCTCGCAAAGTTGTCGGTGGTCTGTTGTGTGAACGTCATCGGTCGATGAGGTGATAGTATCTCGAACGCTGTCTGCGACGAAAGAGGAGAGATCGGTGTCGATGGTGTACGCACTACTGTCTGGTGGTTGCCATTTGCGTTCATCGTGCGGGCCATTGTGCGATTGAAGACTTGCAGCTAAAGGTGAGTACCACTCAGCCTTTTGATTAGATAGAGTTGAGTTGGGAAGAATGCACTTTGGCCTTCAAATCTGTTAAGGTCCACTAACAAGTATAAGGAGTCTGACACAGACCTCAGAGATTGATCAATGACTTGGCGCAAAGAGTACTCTGACTTGGTTGGGCAGAACTGTCCCACATCCTTGTGAAAATTCGTGGCTTAGGACTGCTGTGGAGGGTACCCGAACTATCTTCGAGCTACTTACCTTATGCCGTTCTCTAGTATCCTAGGACTCTTCCTCGATCAATATTCATACTCTAATACATCTATTAATTTAGAAGGTCTACGAGCACTCTTTACACCTTCTGATACCTTATAGCAACTTTTGTCCTGGCCCACGAATTCTGACAACGACGTGGTCCTTTTGACAACACTTTACCGGGAGATTGCTACTCGCACATTTATGTTCGAGATTCATTCATGGAACCTGAGTTCAGCCTCAAAACCTATAGAGGCCCAGTTGTCCGCCATGACCGAGAGTGAGTCATAGATCTCGAAATTTACCTTTCGAGTCACTTGTGATGACAGAGCGCATTTGCGTACCTCACACAGCCTGCTTTCGAGCAAAGGCAAGCAAGCCCCTCTGGAGGAACCGGATCTGACAAATGACAAGGTTCGGAGGCTATCAGGAAGATTTCTGAGCGAGGAGTGAGTGTTGATAGTCAGTCGTGTCAATAGCTTGAAATCCATTATATCCAATGGTCCCCAGCACGATATTATCCTGTAACGCTCAGTCCGGGACGCGAGTACAAGACTTTGTATTTGTTCGTGTAAGGAGGCATCCCGAAGTGCCTGGAGAACGTCAACCCATTGTGCTTCCTCATTCCAGCTTCTCCGAATGCTTTGACACTTTGAGAGCCTGAGGTTCTTCAAATGCTTAGTGAGCTTTAGGAAAGAGGCCAGCCCTTTGACATGAGTTTCACAGTCTTCAAGCACAAGCGTCTTAAGCATCAAGTCCGAGTCTGGAGTAATATTTGTCCAGAGGACAGCCTGGCTCGCGTCAACGCGCCTAATTTTAATAGTCTGAACACTAGGGACAGACAGCTCGGCGCTATTGAGATCGAAGCGACCTCCAGCGATACCTTTGTAACCTAAGTTGGTTTCAATTGCAGACAGATAAGGACAGCTGGTTGATATCGCGTGTCTGTAATCAGTTCCACCAGAGGGATCGTCCCAATAGAGGCTCAACAGGTCATCGAGTAAATACCCGATGGGGCACGTATTATTCCGGGTGCTGCATAGCCGTACCGTCAGGCTGCGTAAGAACGATAGCTGGTATAAGCTGGAGATTTGGAAATGAGGAAGCCGCAAATGCTGTTCTGTTGGTGATTTGTGACTATCTTTGGCTGCATTTGATGCATAGCTAAAACTTGGATCACCGAAGCCATCATCTTTGAGATCATAGAGATAGGTGAAGTGTTTGATTGTCGTCGTTCGAGAAGGGTGAGCTGCAAGAGCTCGGTGGAGTGCTTCGGGGCCCTTCTGACTCCGGAGCACAATATCAGAATACAAGAACGTGTCCACTTCTTCATATAATGATTTGAGGTCCAAGATATCGCGAGACGCTCGCGAGGTGTTGGTAGGAGTGATAGTACCATAGCCCGGAGCTCGAATGGTAGATCAAGTAGAGGTGATGCCATGGCTTCCAAGATCGAAAGATCGGTAAGCAGTGTCGTACTGATTGTGGTAGCTGATATATGAGGTGAAGGACGCCATTGATGTAGGTACCACTTCTGGATCAGTTGGTGCTGTTTTGAGGACTATGTCTGGAGAGTCGCTGTAAATAAGTCAAAATTGAAATCAACACTCTAATGACCTGATGACTCACGTTCTGAGTGTGCGACTTTTGCACAAGGTTGTTGGTGTAAGGAGTACCAAGGTACGTATCATTACTTTCGCTAGTGTGGCGGCGTGGAGGTCCAGAGACAATGCCAAGCAATTTTGACCTTCTACTAACATTAAGCCTCTTCGTCTTCGTCACCATCACAATGTATATCCAGCACCTCAATCATTGCACTACCCTCCTTCTTTCCCCTCTCAACATTCACCATCGCCATGAGAGGAAATGGTGCAGCAATCATGGCAGCTAAGAACCAGAATGCAGGTCTGATATCCCCCGTCGCATCTGTGATAGCACCAACGACTAGAGGTCCGAATACGCTGCTGCCTTTATCCGTGATAGCATAAAGACTGTAGAACGTCGCCTCGAATCCAGCAGGTATGAGTTCGCCGAATAGCGCACGGCAGTATGAGGATAAACCGCCGAGAACAAGTCCGTAGACAAATGCGACAGGATACACCTCCCATTGTTGCTGCAGCCCGAGGTAACCGAGCCGTTGTACTGCTGGAATATAGCCGAGTAAGGCATAGCAGGGAATCAGCTCGAAAACAAGAAGACATGCGAGAATGGTCTGGACTGGACTGAGATTGAGTGCGCGTGAAAGACGTGTGCAACCTAGTGCGCCAATAATACCGCTTAGCATTACAACTACATTAATCGCTGCAAGTGCTGCAGGCTTCATGCCTAAGCTTGTTTTGGCAAACAGAACAGCTGTTCCTGCCACGGTTGCTGACGCATCGGCAAGCAGGAACCAAGCTGCGAGGAACAATAGGACGTCCTTCAATCGCCGAGCTCGAGATATCGTGCGGAACAGAGACTTCCATGCTTCGGCAAGATATGCGAACAAAGTAGATGTAGCACTGGCGTTTGGATCGAGATGATGGAGTGGCGGTCCTGGACGAGGACGTAGCCAGAATATGCAGGGAATGGTGAATATGAACCACCATGCTCCGACGAGGAAAAGGACGACACGCAATGAAAAGGTTGATTGGCCGAGCTTGTAGAGGATGAACACAGACAATACCTGAACGAGGATAGCAGATACATAGCCTGTCGAGATACCTGTGGAGGAGATTTTGGTTGACATTTGGAGTTCTGGCGAGATAGTGGCGGGTGACTTGGTCGAGCCAGGAGAGTTGTCGGGCTTGTAGGTACCAGTCAGAAGACCTTGAGATGAGGAGATGCTGGATGTTGGTGCTAGATCGTGCTCATTCTCGATCTCGACGCCGTTATAAGAGTATCGTTGACCTTGTTGATCATGCCTGAGACTGGCACTCTTCGAGTCTAGGACTGTAGGATGGTGCCGAACAAGCACTGGGAGGAACGAATTCAGCAAAACAAAGCTCGCACCTATGCATGTGTTGGAAATAATCGCAAGGACGGGTGCAATCCAGAATACGCCAGAATGTACAGGCAAGAATGACATCGTGGCCAACGCGCCAACGAATGCAAAAGCCAGCAGTAATGTCTTACGAAAGCGTCCGTGGTCCGCAGCACCAGACATGGTAATTATCGTTGCTGCTTGCACGAGCACACTGAGGCTGAAGGTGTACATTGCAAAGGAAGCCGTATTCAATGAGTATCCTCCAGGGGTTTGGATCACACATTGATGGCCCTGGCGATGCGGTCCTGTTGACGACAACATACTAACACCTTGAGGTGAATTACATGGTATGCGAGGATTCTCGGCAAGGACACCTCGTTCTCGACCAAGCGATTCTAGAGTAATGGGGATGAAGGAGCCTAAATAGATCATATGAGTGAGCCATGAGATCGGGTCGTAGGTGATGACTTCTTCTCTGACTGCTCCTATCGGAGCTCAGAACAAGCAGTCAAGGTCTTCAAAGATGGCGTTGCAGCTCTAGGCGCCGACGACTTTCACAATATCGCAGACACCACTAAACATACGAAGACTCACCAACACCGCACACTACAAACACTTCGGCGGCCCAGGCATAGGCATACCATCCCTTGTGTCTTTTAGCAATAGAATCCAGATATCATACTTTGTATTAGGTACCTACCCATAACTCCTTTCGACTTGTTGGTCGAGCATCGTCGCCTTCATATTGTGGCTGCCTCATCTGCACAAAGGCATCCCCGTTCATCGTGTTCCCGCTGTGATAGGGCAGAGCAGGTAGGCTGTGCTCATTGTCTGATTCATTCGGAAACAGTGTTGCTTGAGGAGAGAAGATGGCATTGCTGACACAACCGACCGGGCTAAGGGGAGAGTCACGTGCGTCGGAGCTGATCTCCGCCAATCACGAGTATCCGATATTCGTACTGCCGCTAATTAAAACATTCCTGTTTTTTCATCTAGAGAAATGGTCTATCAAGAGGGTGAAGATATGGTTTAGATGTACAAGATGAAGAGCAAGTCACCACGAGTCTCTTGTTGCTATTTGGGTTCTAGTGCATCGCGCGTTAACTGCCATGAGTCAACACTAAGCCCAGCAGCGCTGTAGGTATCAGGTAGCTTGCATAATGCTCATGAATGACAGAGAAGGCCTATATCGTGATAGACTCTCACTCTTTAATGACACGGCGATGCCCTCGAAGTAGTAATCCGCTTGATCTGCCACATGCATGTTTACCTTCACTTTGTTATGACTTCACTTCCCTCGATCAATTGCTTGGCGTCAAACATCAGGGACAGACGACACAAGGGACTCGCCCGTCATAGTCACACAACAACCGCTCCGCTTCCAAAGACTGTCCAGCTTTCCATCTATCTACTCACTCGGCTGCCTACATTCAATCTCTTCCGACACGCTCGGCACGCCCCTTTCTGAAAAAGCATAGTACGTCTGCGCGAAACCTCTCGGACCCTGGTAACAAAAGTCGCCAACTTCTACGAACTGCACCTCTGGTATGCGCAAAGGATCGCGCAACCATTAGCAACCGCATGCAATACTTATAACTTGCTCTCTGGACCCAGGAGGCGGCAGAGAGTCCGGTCTGACTGTGACACAGTCTGAGAAGTAGTGTCAGTAGTGACAGCAAAAGGATCGGCTCTGGTTGAGGTCGTGGAGGAGTGAGGGAAGGAGTGCTGGTGATGCCAGGGAGCATGTCTGATCAGCAATCTCAGGTTAATGGTCGCCAGAATCTAGGCGCCAATGGCACGACTACAGCAAGCGTGGACATCAAGACGGAAGGCCGTGGTATGGACGGAAAGAATGCATCGATGTTCGAGCAACTGCCACCAGAACTTGCACATATTACAGCCAACTTCCAGCCATTATCTCGCCTGTTGGAGCGAAGCGCTCAAGAATGTTACAACAATCTCGATGAAACGATAACAGCACTGGCTGGTATTCCACTTCACATTGACGAGAAGGTGCTGGCTCATCCCGAAAATTTTAAGAACATTGTTGTCTCAGGTGAGGACGCGCATAAGAGGTTGAGATGGTTGGAATTCGGAAAAGCACAACGAGAGCGCTTCGTAAAGCTACTGGTGTTGACTCGATGGAGTCGGCAAGTTAACGATGTCGGCAAGGTCATCGACTTGTTCAACTGGATGAATATACAATCGAATATCTTTGGAGAAGTCGACGAGTCTATGGCACAATTACGTCGATGGTTGGACGGTGAAAAGGTTCCAGCGCCAGACCTGGAGTCTGCTCTCGAAGTTTTAGCGACTGGTACCTCGTCGAAAATGCCTGATGTATGTCTTTATCATCTTCGTAGACTGTTCGTCCTGCTAACCTATCAAGCTCGGTTTTGTCAAGCCTGAACCTCTTAATGCTGCAGAGATATTAGACACCTTTCGAAACATCAACACAGTTCTACATCTTCGACTGAATACCGTCGAAGAACTACCTCACCACCTGCGCAATTTTAAGATTGCTTCTGGTCGGGTTACCTTTACGATACCTAACGAATTCGAGCTCGACCTCTCCATAGCCGACGAAGATCCTGCTTCCCAATTTTATTTCATTGATTTCAGATTTTTATTTTCCCCAAGGTCAGAGATACCCGCGGGCAGTGTCCACGACTTCGAGGCAAGCGCGAACAACGCCCTTGCTTCGGAAGGATTAACTGGCTGTTACAACCTTTTCCACGATTTTGTTCTAACGCACAAAATCAACATTCTTCGACGACAAGCAATCAACTTGAATCGTACAAGCTGGGCTGGCTCCCTGGATATCGAACAAGTACATCGTTCACTCATTATACAATACTGGGCAAGCAAACCAGGTCCCAAGAGTTGGATTGAGATAGGCATTGCTAGTAACAGATCTACACAGTCGTCCTCGTCAACTTATATACCCCAACGCCAATCTGGTCTCAAAATCAAGTGGATGCGGTCTGCAGAAGAAGTCAAGGACTTCGCGATGGACCTCGATGATGTTGACCTCGACTGCAGTCATCTTCTCGAGAATGTGCTAGCTGAGCATAGCGATTACCTGTTGTCGGCGATCTCGCATTCGATTCCACAAACCAACCTAATCTACGAGTCTTTGACTGACGCGTCGTTCCAGCCCAAGATCGTTGCTCCACTCTTTCAAGAACAAATAATGACATTGTCCATCCAACCGACAACCGGCAACTTCCACATGTCGCCTGTAACACACGAGTCACTGCATTGTCAGGACCAGCTCAACATGCTTCCTAGCCCTGTAAGAGATGGCTCAGGTGTACTCAGAGGCCAGTTACCATTTATAAGACTGAATACCATGGCTCGCAGTGCGCTATCCTTCAACTGGAAAATGGTAATGTCACCTCAACATGGACACTTTCCTCGGTCGCAGAAGGTGTGGTTAGCAGATGTCCATTCTTGTGCGTTCCGACCTGGAAGCTGGGCGTTTTATCTATGGAGCATCGGCGTTACAGTTGATTCATCTGGCGCAATCGAGTGGAGTGTTTTTCAAGAGGCTTCATTCCCCGGCACTCTTCACAGCATCTCGCAACTCGTGCCGTGGTATGAGCTTGTTCTTCCGTTCCAGAGCGGTACGTCCCGGGATTCCGACCTGGAAGCCAATCCCGTCAGCTCTTTGATCACCCCCAGCAGTCCACACACTGCACCTTTCAAAGCCCTAGGTCATGCTGCATGGTTCCTCATCTTTCTCGAGACTGTTCAGGGATATCTGCGTGAACATAAAGTTCCTTTTCAATTTAGTGCTGTGACTAGTGCCCATCATGATCTGGATTCATCGTCCAATCTGAGCAGTATTACTATTGAAACGGCAAGCTTCCTCAAGGACAGCAACGCAGCTCAACGTTTGAACGGCAATTCTCTCATCTTATCCCTGTTGGGGAGCAGTGGCACGGACTCTCGACCATTAATGCTGAAAGGCATGTTGAAGGACCTCACACCCCACTTTACCGAACTTTCCAAGTTCAATTTATTCACAGATATAGGATGGCACTCTGATAGTACGTTTACCTTACGGGCACCTGAGGCTGGTATCTCGAGCGGGCCTTGTATACCAACCGCTTTAGCCGTGCTGAGAACTAGGCTTCTTTGGCTGTGCCGCATACCAGAATATATGTCAATACTAAAGCGTCGCGGCTTTAAATGCACCAGCATATCTATGGAGAGTATTTCGTTCCAGTATCCATATAGAGTGGGTGACCAGAAGTTGCACGCAACTTGCACCGTCAATCATCAGTCGGAAATCGTGCTAAGCCACTCAAAGCACTCGTTGATTGTGCAGCAGTTAAGGACAATGCTACAGGCATCAGCTTGTGGTCTAGCTTTTGCGCAAGGTGGGCATGACTTGCAGATTGGGATATTTGACAAAATCACGAGAGCACTACTTTACACTTTGCCACTGGCAGTAGTCACACGCCTGGATAAGCTCGAGTCAAAGTCGTCCACTGAAGAGATCTCATTGCATATCAGTACACAAGCCTGGGATACTATCTTGCTCCACTATCATGACAAGTATAGCCGGGAGTACTCCTTTAGGATATCTTTGGTACGAAACTACAATGCATCCACTACTAGTGCTCCGGCATGCTTCACACTGTGCCGTATTGAGCATGTAGACTTTGCTGGTAGCTCTGGAGGTTCGATGACGGACCTTGGACTCCGCAACGACGTGTCGCAGTATCTTGCAGGCGTTCTTGAGCAGGAGACGCCCAAAGTATCCAAGCTAGACCACGGCATAGTGTGTGATATGGAAGACGTTGAGGCTATCTTGGACGATCTTGACGAGGCTGTAAAAAAAGCTATGCTGAAAGAGCCGGTTGTGGTCGACAATCAGGAAGAGGGACCTTCTCAAGTTCAAAATAATAGCTCGGAGCCACCGCGAAAACGCCAACGATCTGAGGCCAGGATCTTACAGCCACAAGCCCAGTCGATGGCAAGGCAATCGTCCACAAGCAACACCTTACATCCACAAGCACAGCCAATGGCAAGAGGTCTCTCAGATCAGAATCAGAACCAGGCTCTAGCGCATGCTCAATTGATGGCACGAGGCATCTCCAATCAAGGTCAAGCACAACCGATGATGGTTCATCCACCTGTTCAAGGCCAACCACCACAATCGTTACGTGGACCAACAAATCCAGCACAAGCTCTAGCACTAGCCCAAATGCAATCACAAGCACAATTCCAGGCGCAATTAAAAGCGCAATTTCAGGCACAAGCGCAACAAGCACAAGTTCGTCAGGCACAACTCCAAGCTCAGGCGCAAGCGCAGGCAAGGAAGATGCAGCCACAGAAACAACCACCATTGCGACCTCCTCAGGGTCAGCAAGTACATGCACAACAAGCACAAGCTGCTGCTTGGCAGAACATGCAGGGAGTGAATGGAGCACAGAATATGACGAATAATGGTCCGAACCCGGGTAGCTCAAACCAGCGACCGAATGCTGGTCAAGTCGAGGTTGTAGAATTAGACTGAGTTTGATGAGTTTATCAATTCATGATCATTGCCGGTGAGCAGTAGCTTCGATAGCATAAATGCATAATAAGTATACCCAAAATTTCTCCTTCCTGAAGCTGCAACTTGCTGAGGTATCACTGTTCTCCAGCACTAGTCACACAGAATTTGGAATGATTTTTTTCATACTCACTTCGCTCCTTCTAAACGCTGCTTTTGACGGAAATGTCACTGCGTCTCATTTCCAACTACGACAGATAATCCTCCAGCACTCACCACACAGCTGCGAGGTCTTGAAGCATCATATGGGACGCCATTCATGTTTAACTATTCGTACGAAGTCTCACGCAACACATGGAATATCCCTCGACTTTGATACCAACAGCATCAACTTTGATATCAATAACTTCGACTTCACCACCAATGGTTTCGATACCCTAAGAACTTGCTACACAAGCATCTTCGATTACAAGCTAAGCTTGCGACGCTATCACAGCTTCATTACAAGCCCTAGTCAAGCTTGCTGCTGGAAGCGCCGAAGACGCACAGCGTTCGGGAGACAAGAATGTACTTCTCGCAGAGAGTAGATCCTCCGCAAAATTCGCTGTAGCATATCCAGACCGATTCTCAACATCAAAAGCACGTCAGTGAGGTCACATGGCAGATCGTTGCATGTATACCTTATGCAATTAAGCCATGTGCTGTCCTAGCTAAAGCTGCTCGTCACTGAGATGGATATCAGTACTTCTCCTAACGAGTTACGAACCATGACAGGAAACATCTGTGGGACGGCACTACTGTTTGTCATCGGACCCATGGCTATCAAAGTGAACATCGCTACGGCTGATGCTTCACTCAATGGTCAGGGCGGAGCTTCATTGTCAACGTTGTGTATCCCAAAAGGCCATTATGGTGATGCTTTCTTATGCTAAGGTAAGTTATTATCATCAAAACCGCCTTTATGGTGTTATTTTTGCTCATTTTAGATCACGACAGAGACAGCTTTGTGAGTCACCTCATTCTGGTAGTGTCCAGGTTATTCAAGGCAGGTTTCTATCTTGATGCGAAGCACACATTGCTCCCATTCTCGTATCCAGGACCAGTACTGGCGTGTGCTCAGGTAGTCATCTCAAAGAGTTATTCGTGTATAAATACCCGCGAGGCAGGTTTCTATCTGGATGCGTATATATGATCCTCGTTCTGCGTATGAGTTTTTTTTTATTGAGGTAAAGTGCTGCTTGGGTATCTTTGTCGTAATATCATGATGTCGTAACTATAAAGGTGCTCCTGACGCTTTGGATCGTCGTGGCTTCTGCCCTCCCGCCTCATTAGCCCTGCCTCCATGAAAAGTCATTCCTATCCCTTGCCACACTGTTGTCGTGTCGTATCATACTTGCTTTCTTTCGCGTAAACTGTTCCAGCTAGCACCACGTGCTAGAGCCCTTTCTTTCACCATCACCCCACCCATGTCCCTGCTGCGCCAAACGAGATAACGCCCTTACCTCATACCTCTTTCACGTCGTGTGGTCCAGCTTCAAGCCATAGCAACGTCCTCACCCTTACCACCAGCATCACCCAACTCCTTCGCCCTCTCGCGATAAAACCTCTCCAACAATGCCCTCCTCTGCGCCTGCGTCCATCCCTCCACAGCCAGCGCAAACTGAACAACATCATCAAACCCAAAATGAGCACTCATGCTACAAAACTGTCTCCTCCTGACCTCCTCCGGCGGATGGAATTTATACTGCATCTTACCCGCCCCAGCCTTCGCAAGCTCAGCCTCATTTTCATCAGCAGAACTGAGTGCTTCAAATTGACTGCCCACGAACACCCTTTCTGCGCGTTTGCCGACGTCGTTGGCGGCTTCTTCGGCGCGGCGCGAAAGTTGCGCTTCGATTTTCGAGGTACCAATCACTTCGGAGTTTTCGTGGGTGTATTCGACGCCGGCGCTGGAGAGGATCGCTTGTACGGCGTCGGAGCGTTTCTTGCTGTCGCTTTCGATGGAGGTCTTTTTCTGTTTCGTCTTGGTATCCGTCACGAGCGCGGCTAGTTGCGACATTACTGCGTCTGGATCGTTGTCATGGGCGGCGTCACGCAGTGGATCGTCGTCGAGATCGTCGCTGTTGCCAATGCCATTGGTGTCGAGACCGACGACTTGAACTCCGGCGCGGGTTTCGGCGACATTGGTTTTATTGACAATATCTCTCAGAACGACGTTTTCGCCTTGGTAGGAGAAGATGTTTGTCAAACCGAAGATTTCTCCCTTTTTCTCCGAGTTTTCTTGCACGCCTGCGAAGTAGCGGCGTTCGTTGCTGGCGTTGTAGCCGATGTTGGCTTGTTGTTGCTTGTAGATTTGGCGGGCGTAGATGATTTCTTCGATTGTGCCGGCCGAGACGAGGCGGAAGACTTCGACGTCGCGGGTTTGACCGATGCGGAAGGCTCGGTCTTGCGCTTGCAGGTCGTAGGAGGGATTCCAATGTGGGTCGACGATGACGACTTTATTGGCGGAGGTAATGTTGAGGCCGACACCACCTGCTTTGGTGGAAATGAGGAAGACGAATTGGGCTGGATCGGCGTTGAAGTCGTCGACGGTTTGTTGGCGGAGCTCGAGGGTGATGGACCCATCCAAATAAGAGACGTTATAGGATGTTGAGTTGAACAGCATTTGAAGCATTTTCAAAAGGCGGACAGAATGTGAGAAGATCAGGACTTTGTCACCACTTTTGTGCCAGAAGTCTAGCAATTTGCTGAGGATGCGCCATTTGCCGCAGAAGTTTACATTTCTGTAATGTCGTATGTCTTCTGAAGTGCGCATGAGTTCTCTAGCCTTGTCGGGAACTGCAGTGTATAGATTCTCGGCATCCTTTTCCTGCTGGTCTTTTGTGCCTGAGGATTGTGGTATGAGTAGGGCGAGATGATTCGAGAGCTTTTGGAGAGTCATCATGGCTGGAAACACGTAGACTTGCCACCTCTCGCCGTTCGATAGTATTGCATAGCAGCACCAACCACGCTTTTTCTTGCTTCCACAGTCACACTCCTCACTAGCACGTCGTATTGCGTTCACTATCTCGCTATCAACGTAAGTCTCGTACGCATCCGCTTGATCAGACGTCAAAGGACAGAACACTACTCGATCGCTCTTCTTGGGCAATTGATGAGCAATGAGTGATTTCATTCGTCGAAGGAAGAAGCCTGGCAACAGGTTTTGCACCAGTTTCTTAGCGATTTTTCTAGCATTAGCAAGTTCGTTCACGGTAGCCTCATGAGATTGTCCAGTCTTGAGCGGGTTGCTGATGGACATAGTCCAGGATTTCAAAGTACCAAATTTCCCTGGGTTAGTCCAGTTCAATAGCGTCCATAGTTCCTCGTACTTGTTCTGTATTGCGGTTCCGGTGAGACCTATACGACACAATGCGTTGACCTCATTCATAGCTTGGGTTACCTCGGCTTTCCGTTCTTTGACTTGATGACATTCGTCGGCGATGACACAATCCCATTTCACATTGTTGATCGCTGCTCTGTCGTTGGTGTATGTTCTGTAGGTAGTGATCATGATCTCCAGGTAACCACTGTGAGCGGCACCAAGAGCACTCTCTTTTTCTTCCCTCGAACCATGATACTTATAGACGTTCCACCAACCCCATCTGTCCAACTCGTTGCGCCAATTGGCCATCAGACTGCCTGGGCAAACAATCAGAACTTTAGGATACCAGAGCTCATCTTGGTGGTTTCGCATCTTTCTCATTCTTTTCGCATCTCTTTCATCCCCAGTCTTGCCGAATGCAGCAGTCAGAAATGAGATGACCTGGATAGTCTTGCCCAGGCCCATGTCGTCACCCAATATGCCGCCCATCTGATAGACGAAAAGCTCGTGCAGAAATGCTGCGCCTGTGACTTGATACTCGCGCAGCCATTGTGCGATCGGAGCTGGGATCAGACCAGCAGAAAGTGGCAGTGTGATATCCTTATATGGTGCACAAGGCTTGATGTTTGTGAAGGATGGCCTCTCGTGTAAGTGCTCCATGCGTCCGTCGTCTGAGAACTCGATGTCATCATAATTAGGTGGAACTTGCAGGCCATCGCCACCACCATCCACTAAATCCTTTTTATGGTCAAAGGCACGTCTTCTGTTCCTGATGTAATCAGGGATGGATTCATCCTCTTCGTCTGAATCACCCTCGGAAGCGACCCCAAAGCCACGCTGCTTCTTAGCTTTGGTGGGTTTCTTGGCGATCTTGCCCACACCTGTCGAGGTGGTATTGCGCGGTTTACCTGCGGACCTGGCTGGCTTCGTCGCTGATGTGGAAGCTGACGCCTTAACTTTACCTTTGCCTTTGGCCGCCTTTTTCGCCTTTTCCTGTTTTGCCTTTAGATGACGCTGCACAATATCATCGACGCCTTCCTCATCGTCTGACCACGCCACCTTGGAGCCGCCATCGTCAGAACAGGACGCATCGGACGCAAGAGCTGGAATGGTTGTTAATAACACGTTCGGGTACACGTTCTGTGCTCGGCTTACCCTTGACAAGATGACGATCTGCCTTCTTGCGTGCATCGTGGTGGGCGATTGAAAGACCTTCATCTTCCGTCTCGCTGCCTCCCATCTCATCTAGCTTGTCCACCGCATCCTCCAAGCGTTGAAGCTTGGTAAGACGGGCCGGCATGTCCTTCGTCTAGCACCTTGTTGCCAACAAGATCGATGATGTTTTGGTGCGAGCAAATGGCGTGGAGTACGAAGTCGGCAAGTCCGAGTAAACATGGGGATAGCCGTTGTAGACCCTGACCTTATTTATTTGCGAGACTTCGATGGAGGAACCTTCCAATATCAGGGAAGACCTGATACCAACAAGCACATAGCCCTTTGGATTCAGCGACTTCCTGAGACATTTCCTCTGTCGGCGACCGATACTTACTCCTCGATTGTTGACTCAACCATTTCACTTCTTTTGCAGCTCCATCACAATGCCTCTCGATACCTCCAGCTATTCTTTGGCACTTCTCAGACTAGACGGCAGAAGATGGAATGAGCTACGACGAATACATGGCCAGATCTCAACACAGGCAGCGGCAGATGGCTCCAGTTACTTTGAGATGGGAAATACCAAGATCATTTGCACAGTATCAGGACCAGAAGAGGGTCGTGGAGGAGCAGGCGGTGGTAGTAGCGCAAGAGGAGGAGAAGCACAGATTCAAGTCGAGATCAACATCGCAGGCTTCAGTGGCGTGGAAAGGAAGAAGAGAGCTAGAACCGACAAGTATGGGATGCCTTTCATTAGAACAATGTCAAGACAGCGGTCTAATCTTTCACTTTTATGTAGACGTAATACCGAAATGCAGACTGTTATCTCCGAAGCTTTTGCCTCGAATGTGTTCACACATCTCTATCCGAATTCCAAGATCAACATCACGCTCCACATCCTCTCGCAAGATGGCTCGTTACTTGCGGCCTGCATTAACGCGGCAACGCTTGCGCTCATCGACGCAAGTATACCAATGTCCGACTACATCGCTGCTTGCACTGCCGGCAGTACTTCTTCGTACAGCTCCAACGATGAAAGCGCGGATCCACTACTCGACCTCAATGGTCAGGAAGAACAAGAATTGCCATTTCTCACTGTGGGCACGGTCGGTGCAACAGAAGACGTCAGTGTGCTTGTTATGGAGACAAGGGTGCAAATTCAGAGATTAGAAAGTATGTTGGCTGTCGGTGTGGATGGTTGTAAGCAGGTCAAGCGCATACTGGATCAGATTGTGCGCGCACACGGAAAGAGCATGCTGCAAAAAGCTGTATGAAGACTGAAAAAAAACTCGGGCACATATGGCAACAACAAGACAACGCTCATTTCGAGGTCATTCGCCCAGATGCTTACTCCGGAGATGGAAGCATAGTGCCGCTCAGCTGCAAAGTCACTACATTCAGAACCTCGAATTGTTTCTGCGCAACGGTACGCGGCACCACCTGCACCTGGACATATCGGACCAGCGCTCAGATGCAAAATATCAGCACTAATGTGAGATCCACTGAGCGCAAGTCGGCTTCAATGCTCAATAGAAGAAACTTATATAGCAAGCACACGCTCTGAAAACAGGAAGTGCTTCCTACTTTCGCATAGCGAAATTGAGAACAACAATGCTTCTTACGACGCTTCTTCACATCGTACACAAAACCCATCATCGACTGAACCGCTTCCTTTGCCCACGTTTCCGATGTGAATGTCGGCATTAAGGCGCCGCCTTCAAGCTTCGCTCTCGAGATGATTGCTGTTACAGCTACTATACAAGCATCTCATGATCGCTATAGGCTAGTTCTCTATTCGCATCATTCTCGGCGGCCGTAATCTTCGTGCGGCCCTGGATTTTTCGCTCAACACATTCTAGCTGGCAGCAGCTCAAATAGCAGTTCGTCGATCATCCTCTACTCAACTCTCAAGCACCACTAGCTCCAAGTTGCCCTTGGTATGGCCACGAAACGAGAGAGATATTCAAGATCAGGACTACTGGCATGGATCGTGGCTGGTTAAGTTTTGCGGTAGTGGGAAGGGTGCTGGAGCACCTCGACGACCTCTGGACATGCTACAATGTCCACCACCTGACCTGGTCTCTGCCAATCGCTGATAACACTGGCATTTCGAACGACATCATAATTCTACTGCTTTCGAGCATGAGGATTGGCCTGGTTTTACGCCCTACGCGAGCGGTATTCTCGCACCTGGACCTGGCATAAATACTCCAATTGTCGGAGAAGCAAGGTCTGAAACTGGCACGATGTCTTAGCAACGCGTCCACCTCGGGTCCAGCCAGTCGTGTAAAAGAAACTCGTACTGGAATGGCATTAGTTACGAGCATTGTTGACATGGAGGTACTTACCTATCGCTAGACATCTGGGACATAGCCGACATTAATGTATAATTAGAATCACTACGCAAATGTCTCTACCTCCCACTTCAGTATATTCTCCATCTATCGCAAGCCCTTATTCCAACTGCATCATCCCGAAATCATGGACATTTCAATGAACAGCAGCGGCGTCAAATCAAGCCCCCTTCCAGCTGCGTCAACACTACTAATCCCGAGACATCCATATAGTACTTCCTACTCCTTCGCTCGCGTGCCTAACAGATATAGTCTCACGCCCATCCTCAGATGCAAGACCAAGAGCAGATACTTTCCCTTCCCTTACCAAGAAAGAGAGGTGGGTTCTCCACCAACCAGCAAGCAAGAAAGACTCGCCATTCCCTCAATAAGAACAAATAACAGAGCATTTTCATAGCTTAGCGCACTGCCCATAAAACAGTACCATCTTCGAAATAAACACTCTTGTATGAAAACACCTCGCAATGGCATACTAGTATCTTATTGCCATATGATGATCCTACCTCTAGCAACGTTATCATTCATCCTCGTGAGCAATAATTCCATGTCTGAGCTTGAGAATGACATATGAATACATTCACTCCACATTCCAGAGTCTTGTTTGGCTCATTAAGATTGCGAATAACATTTTGTCACGAATCAAAGACTAATCAGCTATAAAGAGTACCCTGCCATCATCGAAAAACAATGTAAATAGTTATCTGGTGGGGTCCCACAGATGGAGAAGACACTGGGAAGTGTTTCCTTCGAGAGGAGGACAAGACATCATTTTCACCAATACTTCAAAAGGTGGACGTAAGGACTGATGTGTACAAAAGCAGCTTGATCGAGATGTAACCACTGCTAACCTATCGAGGTAGCTACCTTATCTAGATGCTTCATTCTCCTGTCTCGACTATCCAGTCCACCACCAACAACTAGCCAAACTAATGTTCTATGCCTAACTTCCTCGCACACTTACGTCTCCTCCATGCCAGCACAATCAAGCAGTCGCCTCAACGTCTCCGGGTCCAGCATCGGGTTACACAATGCCTGCACGATCGTCTCGCTCCCCAGCTTGAACAACAACGCCTTTTCGCCATGTTCATGCCCATGACCATTCGTCAAGGGTTGCCCTTCTGCAGCCTTCAGCGCGAGTCTCCTCAACATACTCAAAGCCTTCCGCGTCACCAAAGCGAAGCCACGGCCTTCAGGATCCATGATCCGCTGGGTGCTGGGATGCCGCATTGGCGCTGCGTTGATCGCCGGATCCATGGATAACGCAAGCACCATGTGCATCAAGCTGCGCGTCCAGCCATCGTCGCTGTCCAGCCAGGCTTGCGCCAGATTCGGTGTGTTGACATCGATAACACTGGGTAGCATTGAGGCTAGGATATCGGCGGCGAGCATGCCCTGGCAGAAGAATGGTTTGCGTGCTTCAGCAAGTCGAAACTCCATTGGACCAATGAGGTGACCTTTGTTGCGGTCGGGTATAGGTGCTATGGAGAGACTGAAAGCGCGAGTGAGTAGTTGAGATGCTGCCGGGAGCGTGCTTTCGGACTGAAATATCTGTCGAATAAAGGACCGGTTAGGTTCGTCGCGCGCGATCAGTTTCGCCAAGGCGTCAACTGCTGAGGGAAGGTATTGGTGTAGCATTGGGTCGTAGAAGGCGAAGCTGACTTTGCTGTTGACCAGGTTTTGTGAGTTTGAAGGCGGCGCAGGCGCAAAAGCGACTAGAAGATGCAAAATAGCTAGAGCTTCTTCTTTTCCAGGTAGTTCGACACGATGGGCAATGTTTGATAACAAGGTAACAGCGTCCTTCATGAAGTCGACCGCGATGTGGTGACTATGTAGAAGCATGCTTCGAGTTCCGAGCAGTCTGACTATCGTCGACAGCATGACAATGAGCGGCGGTCCAGCAAGCAGATTGTGATTTGCAGCTGAATCTGCAAAGGAGATGTTACGCAGGATCGCCGTTATCCCAATGAGTCGTTCTGCAGCTTGCTTTCTCTCATAATCTCTAGAGGCAAAAGCAGGACGATCTTGAACTGCCAAGCTCTCCCAATGTGCCGCAAAAGCCAAGTCTTCCAGGTAAGGCAGTTGTATCTCGTCAGACTCTTCTGTGGCCTCATTTGCAAGATAATCAAGCTGATCTTCGGCACAATCAATCAAGTTGTCCACGAGCTCTTCGCAATCGATCAATGATAGTGGGAAGCGCGGGTCTGCAGACAAACTGAGAAGCTGATCCAAAGCGTAGCGCATCTCACTGTGAATGCCCGACTGTATGCTAAGGCTCAACGCCATAATATCTACCAGGCCCATTTCCTCGAAACTAGGTAGGCCTGGCTTGACTTTATTGAGCTCTTCGCTTATGTCGAAAAGTTGTCCCATTACCAGTCCGCCATGCGTATCGACATTACGTATTTTAGGTGCATGTACAGGACCTCTCGGTTTTTTGTCCTCCTTTTTGATATCTATGAGCTCTGAATTCGTACCGTATAGGTCGCTGATCGGAGCGGTCGCCGACGGTGTCGGCGCGTGAGCGGATGACTGCTTCCGTGCAAATGGCGGAGGAAAGGCGTCAGCGGTGATGGATTGAGTGCGTGAGAGTGAGGGCTGGGGATAGTCGAGATGGTCAAGATTTATATTTGGCATCATGTTGCCATCCTGCTGCATCTGATTCGTTGGCGGAGGAAGGGAAGCTTTTCGTGCTGCAGGTGTCGTACGAGTGTTTGATTGTGGTGGTGGTTGCTGGAAAGGTTGGACTGCCGGGCTTGACATCGGCAATTCCGCAGACTGGTTGTTGGACGGTGGTGACATTTGCATGTTAGGTCGGCCTCCCATCTGCTGCTGCTGAAGCTGAATGCGCCGTTTGTTCATGATACTCATCCATGTGGTCACAAATCCTTTCAAGTTCTGATTGAAGATTGCTTCAGTCTCTTGTGCAGCAGTAGGATAGTCGCTGGGCGAGAATCCTAAGGCATTGGCAACTATGGTCCAGTTGTTGTATGTTGGACCAGGAGCGAGGATCTTTGAATTTGTTACGGCAGAGAAGATATGATGATAGTTCACGGGCCGTCCACATACTGTCGGCTGAGGATCGAGGCTTTGTCCTTGTTGTTGCGCAAAGGCTGCAAGTCGTCCTAGGAAGCTTTGCTCTGTAGCTTGAGCGTTTGGCATATTTGTCATAGTCGGCATGTTCGGCATGTTAGGCATGTTCGGCATGTTAGGCATGTTCGGCATGTTAGGCATATTTGGCATGTTCATCTTGCTAGGCGCGACTTGTGAAGCTTGTGGTGGTAGCCTTCCCAAGTTCATGCCGTTTGTGAGTAATGTGCTTGATGTTGGTGTGGCACCAGCAGCATTTTGATAGTTGTTTCCTATTGACGGTCGATTTTGACCTGCGACGTTATGATTGAGAAGCTGTTGTTGAGCTTGCTGCAGTTTCATCTTGTACTGTTGCTGTTGCTGTTGCTGGTATTGTGAGGCGGCTTGTGAGTCTTGTCCTTGACCTTGCTGACTTGCCATGCCGTTATATTGACTAGTCATCTGGCCAAGACCTGATGCAGTCTGATTGAAACCTTGCCCCAGCTGCATTCCACGCATCATTTGAGGTGTTCCTGTTGGACCTGCCATATTATTACCTGTACCCGTTCCCTGATTGGCATTGTAAGTGTTCTGACCCAGCCCACCAGCACCAAACTGATGAGGTGAGCTTGTAGGGTTTCTCTGAGTCGTCGCCAGTTGTGGATTGAATGGTAGATTCGATGGTGCTGGTGACGGAGAGGGCTGATTATGAGTGGCATTTTGAATGTGTTGGAAAGCGTGAGGAGGACGTGAATAGTTGTTGTTGGCTGATGTGTTGTTGGCTGATGTGTTGTTGTACGAGTTGTGCGGTTGTTGTTGCTGAGGGGTCTGTGAACGTTGGGCATTCAAAAGGCCAGGCGCAGGTCGAGGGGAAGCACTGGCAAGGTCGTTCCCAGTCCTTGCTCTTTTCGCAGGAATCACCGGATTGGTCTGATACGCTCCAGGATGCTGGAAACCTGGAGAGGGATGTCGTGAAACCGCGTCGCCAGCAAAACGTTGCTGAAGTTGAGAAGCATTCGAAAATTGGCCGTAATCGAGGTTACTTGGATTTAGGTTGCTGAGACTTCCAAACGCAAGTGATAGATCCTGAGGATTTCCAGTCGCGCTTTGATTGAACTGCGCATTATCGTATTGTGAATGGTTCTGGTAGATGGGGTTGGCATTGTTCATGGCGGATCAGGCCCATAGGCAATGGTTGAGAGGGGAATCTGCACGACCGCCATTGTTAGCGCGTTGACACCACCAAGGACGACGATTGGTCATGGGTCAAAAAGACAGCGCGACGCGTGAAACGACAGGAATTTTGGCCAAGGAGATGAAGTAGAGCGGGATCTTGATCCAAATGTGAGGTAGTGATGAAACACGCGCATGCAACGTGTGCTGCTGAGTGCGACAGAGGATGTGCGAGGGGCAGGAAAGCAAAAAGCAGGCAGGAAGGGCCGGACAGGAAGATATGGAAGGATGGATGGGACGAAGTGATGCGACTGGGAAGGAACAAAGATGAGACACAAGCATCGACATGGACTTACCTATTCGTCTCAAACGGCTCAGCTCTTCTGCGTGGCCTTCTGACAACTGCGAGGCAAAAGGCAGAGCGAGCAGCAAAGCGCTGTCCGGCCTGTCACATGTCTATGGCCCACCTTTTCCCAACCTCGCCTCTCCTCACTAACAAATCCGCTCTCCCTTGCACCAAAAACAACCACTTTGAACAACAAAAAGAACGACTGCAAGATGGGAGCTAGGCAGCATGACAAAGTGCAAGTTGGCATTCCTTGATAATGCCACATGGATGCTGAGGTGATAGCAAAAGCTTATGGTACCGCCTGACCCACTAACAGATCTGTGGGAATGGCTTGAGCTCACTCGCTTGCTCCAGACTCGGAAACAGGATGAATGCGGATCATTCGTCTTCAAATCTCTCTATTTGCTAGCCTTAACTCGGCTGCTATGCGCCGACTGTGAACAGCCTCGTCTTGTCGCTGACTTTTCGAAAAGAGTGCGTTGTATTGCGCCTATCGGTTGTCGTCCTCCACGCCGCCTTGGCTTCGAAAGTATCACACAGTATGTTGGTGTCTCTACCCACATACCTTGGTGTCTTCTCGCTACCAGCATGGCACAAGTCATGGATGCAGCAGAAGCTTCTAAGCAAACAGAAATCTCTACGTCCTATCTACTTTTCTTTGTTGCTATCTCTGCCGAAGGAAGGAATACTTGGAGACTCTGACGTGATGTAGTTAAAAAAACGTTCGATGATGGTCGTTACGTGTTACTTCGTACAGCTCCGGCCTGGGGGCAGATTCTTGCAAGGCGCTGCCTTTCTGGTACAGGATATCAATGGTGGTGATTCTCTATAGTTCTTGAGTCCTTTCTGTGTTGTCCATTATCGGAGACGATTGGATATATAGAAGCCAATGAACCTGGAACCTTCTCGTTGTTAGGGAATATAGATCGTATAACACCGCTTTGAGCCTATCACGTGACGATGCAACCCATTACCCTGTCTTCTTCTTCTAGTCTTCTAACGTCAAAGTCGACGTAAAGTATCGAGAACCATCAAGCGGCACCAAACACGACTGTCAACGTCTGCAACATCCTATAGCACACTTCACCGCTCTCTCCGATATCTACCGTAACTGATTGTCAAGTTTCACACGTTACATTGACTGCATCACCACTTCATCTGATCTCGTTCCCGCAATGGCCACTGCTGCTGTAGAATTACCACCTCAACCACCACACCAGAAGACTATTGCATCAATCATCCCAAACGTAGATGCTGATGTGGTCAGCAACGAGAGTGGGGATGAGTATTCGACGTACAAGCGATTGCAAAATGAGTTGGAATACATCCAATTACAAGAAGAATACATCAAGGATGAGCAGAGGTGAATATACCAGAAGAATGCTGTAAATCGAACAAGATCTGACAGTTGTGCAGGAGTCTGAAGAGGGAATTGGTGAGAGCACAGGAAGAGATCAAGAGGATACAAAGTGTTCCTTTGGTTATTGGTCAATTCATGGAGGCAATAGATCAGAAGTACGTCTTGGTATTGTTATAACCATGTCTACCTATTAACATAGCACTAGCACCGGAATCGTACAATCATCGACAGGCTCAAACTATGTCGTCCGCATCCTATCCACCCTCGATCGCGAAAAGCTCAAACCTTCATCCTCCGTCGCTCTACATCGCCACTCAAACGCGCTTGTTGACATTCTGCCACCAGAAGCTGATTCCTCAATCGCCATGCTCGGCCAAGATGAGAAGCCAGATGTGACATATGCTGATATTGGTGGATTGGATATGCAAAAACAAGAGATCAGAGAAGCAGTTGAGCTTCCTTTGACCCAGGTGGATCTCTACAAGCAGATTGGTACGCTCAAAGCTCGAGTGAATATTGGAAAGGAGTCACTAACTCTCATAGGTATTGATCCTCCGCGAGGTGTACTTCTCTACGGCCCGCCAGGTACAGGAAAGACCATGCTTGTCAAGGCAGTAGCGAACAGCACAACAGCCAGCTTTATCAGAGTAGTAGGATCGGAGTTTGTGCAAAAATATTTAGGAGAAGGACCACGTATGGTCAGAGATGTCTTCCGCATGGCCCGCGAAAACTCGCCCTCGATCATTTTCATCGACGAAATCGACGCTATCGCAACAAAGCGATTTGATGCACAGACTGGTGCTGACAGAGAGGTTCAGCGTATCCTGCTTGAGCTCCTCAACCAGATGGACGGTTTCGATCAGACTACGAACGTCAAGGTCATCATGGCCACCAACAGAGCCGACACACTTGATCCTGCTCTACTCCGACCTGGACGATTGGACAGAAAGATCGAGTTCCCGAATTTGAAGGATCGCAGGGAAAGAAGATTGATTTTCAGTACTTTGGCTGGAAAGATGTCAATGTCACCTGAGGTGGATTTGGACGCTCTGATCATGCGCAATGACCCTCTATCTGGAGCAGTCATTGCAGCGATCATGCAAGAGGCAGGTCTCCGTGCCGTGCGGAAGAACAGATACAATATCATTCAGTCCGACCTTGAGGATGCATATGCGGCACAAGTCAAGAATACTGGTGATGCCGCAATGCGTCCTGAGTTCTATATCTAGAAGAGGATGCAAAACGACTGGCAAGTCAATGTACTACTAGTAATTAGATCACGCAACTAATGCAATGCAACAGTCGAGTTGCTGTTACGAATAGCTTGCTTCGAATTTGTGACGTGCTGTTCCATCACGTGCCAAACGCGTATCAGCGCGTCTTCTCGAAATGCCTTGAACTTCGAACAATCTTCTTCTTTACTACCACGACTACACACTCTTCATGCTTACAAGCATAGACCTCTTCAATGATGACTACCTACTCACGCAAACGTCCACACTCATCCTCCTCAAGCACGTCCACCCCATCTCATCCACTCACCTCCATCTCCTCTAACCCCATCACAACCACATCTTCACTCAAGCAAGGCCAACAAAAGTCCTCAACATCTCCAACCACCACTCCCACCCTCTCCCGCCCAGCAAAGAAACCCCGATTAACACAATTAACTCTCGACTTGGGCCAAAAAGTCTACACGAAATGCAAGATATGCAGTATGGACTACATCGTCTCGTCGACAGAAGACCGCAAATTGCACAAGAAGTTCCATGACGCGTTTGTCGGGGAGCAAGTGAATGGGATACCTGTGGGAAAGAATGTGTTGGAGAAGGCGAGGGTGGTGAGGTGTGTCAGAACGCGTTGTAAGACACATGAAGGGAAGTCGAAGGAAAAGGGTGGTATTGGAATGTTCTTCGGAGCAGCGCTAAGGAGGGAGGACAGCCAGCAGAAGGAAGAGGACGATACAATCATCGAAGTGCGCCGGAGTGATCATCGTGGCCTCAAGAACCTGGCGGAGCGCGTGCTTGACGTTGTTGAGAATGAGCTGGGTGCTGTGCGGATTGAAAAGAAGGATTTGTGGAGTGCGCGACAGGAAGGTGAGGCCGAGACCAAAGACAAGACGAGTCCTTCACTGAATGATCGCTATCGCGTCTACCTCTACATCCATAACGTTCACTGTATCGGTCTTCTACTCGCCGAGCGCATCCAGGAAGGGAGGAAAGTGCTTCCATCTACACACATGCCAGGATCACCAGAAGAGAGTACTACATTAAACCCTTTCTTTCGCATGACAAAATCGAACAATCCAGTGGTGCTGCCCCAAGGATCACAAGCTCAAACGCAAACACAACACCTACCAACACCACCTCCGTCGTCACCGATGATGATGCTAGAGGACGACCACACGAAAGACAACGATGACAGCGACGGTGACTTCACGGACAGTACTGCTCACCCAACCGACACAAGCACACATGAACACAACAGCACACCACCACCACCACCACCACATCCCCAACCACAAGAACCACCAATGGCATCCACCACACCTACTCCCGCATCTTTAGGGATCTCACGCATCTGGATCCTCTCCCCATTCCGCGCATCTGGAATAGCACACTCATTACTCGAGACGGCACGGACGAGTTTCGGAGGAGGTGACGACGATAGCGGAGGATGTAACGACGATAGCCTAGGAGATAACGACGACAGCGGCTGTAACGACAAGAGTAGCACGAAAGATAATAGAAAGGGCGTAGAGAGTGGCAAGAATCTGAAATATGAAAAGAATGTCATTGCGTTTAGTCAGCCGACTGAGATGGGAAGGAGGTTTGCGGAGAGGTGGTGGGGTGGGAGTGATGGGTGGTTGGTTTATGATTAGAGATGTGCTTATGGTTGTAGCAAGTCAGTATAGTGCAGAGATGATAGAGTTGTGACACAGAATATAGAGCTGGGGAGTCGAGTTGAACGATACTAAGACTACAGTGGTAGAGGCCAGGATATTCGATAAGCATACTTTGTTCATTGGACCCAGAGAGCAGGAGATATATCATGATTGAAAAGTGTCATTAACAAGTCTACGTATATGAGTGACTATAAGTCGACTCTAGAGGTGGAAGTAAGATGAATAGAGAAGATGAAGCACATCATCCAGCCAACTCCGAGGCTAAAATGCAGTAGTCGCAGCAGATCCAAATCCACGCAAGCAATGCATTGCTCTTCTTTCGGACCCCGGTGGCGATAGGAAGAGCATCGAGTCCTCCGAGATTGTCCACTAACTCCCCCATCTCGGTCACCCCCCTTGGCCTGCTCATCCGTGTTGATGCAGGTGTGTTCTTTACAATCATATCCCTCTAAGCACTTGTGTCCTTTCCGATTCCAGCTTTGCCGTGTTCATGTCCTTACTTTGCTTCTTGCAATCCTCGAGTCCTGAGCACTTGTGGTCTTCTAGTAGTCTGTGCTTGCCACAGTAGTGCCCTTGGCAGAAACCGCAGTCACCAACGATCCGTTGTGCTTGTTCTTTGCATTCTTTGAATGTGCAGCGGAGCTTCTTTGGTGGCATGATGACAGAGAGATGTGTGGTTCTGAAGTGGGGTGTGATGCAGAAGTGGCTAGTGTGCTGCCTTAGTCGGGCCTCGAGTTATGGTATGAAATGTGTTGTGGTTTGGACGCGAAGGTTCTCTAAGTGGCGGAGGGTGGTAGTAAGGACGAGCGGGGAGCGACTTCAAAGGTAATGAAGTTGAGGTTCTTGTCGTACTGATAAAGATGTTAGATTGTCTTTCTTCGAGTATGAGAAGTTCTTCTTTATACTGACTCTTTGTGGCTAGGGTGCGCTCACAAGGGTGATTGTGTATTGGTGATGCTCAGATAGAGGATGGAGGTAGTTTGACCAAGTCTTCGTGAGATAGTTCACACGCTCAGAGTGGCAATAGAATGTGCCAGATGGACAAGCGGCTTCGGGATTGAGTTTGTGATGACTTGATGACTTAGGACTTGGCTGTGATGTGCAAACTAGCCAGATATGCGGGTCGGAGGAGGTCGAACGTGCTGGAAATCGGTGTATGAGGGAGGGAGGTGTGGCAGTATGCTTGTGGAATGGAAACAAGTAGTGGCGAGTGAAGACGTATTATCTAAGGAAGAGTGACGAAGGAGAAGGAGCACAAGAGGCCTTATGAAGCAGTCGTTACCGTATCGGAAAGATAAGCACGTGACCTTTTCTAGCCGTTCCAAACCCTTGTTTCAATATTGTTCCATTGACTTCTTTGTGTTTGCAATCTATTCAACTCTATTGTCGTGCCACGTCTTTCTGATTAGGTATCCTTCGTTGCTTCGCCTCGTCTCGTCTCAGTAATGTGGCCAAATGTCAATGGGAATAGACTCAGCCGCGCTTGTTTGGTAGTCGTCACTGGTGGGCGCCTGAACGGCAACGGCGAGGTACAATTACCTTGGCTGCCGACAGAACCGAGATACATCACCTGCATACAAAGATAGACAGCACACCAACAACAAAGTATCTCGCTGGCGCCGTGTTGAACATTGCTCCTTTTAGCCGGACAACGCATCTTCGTGTAACAAGTAGGCAAACCTGCCACTATCTGCGTGCCGTCGCAGAACAAAACTAGGCACATCTGTGTTATTTTCCCCTTATTATACACCTCGCCCTCGCGCTCAAACAGCTCCTGTCCACTTCGAACTCTTTCACAAATCGTCCTAGCATTCTGGTTTTCCTCGGTATTCCAGCCTTGATGGGAGAAGCTATTCATCTTAGTTTGAAACTCTCCTATTGTCGAGAAGCAGCTCGAACAATGCCATCCCGCGTCCCATAATGTCCCGCGATCCCACCATCGTTTCAGCGAGGCAAAGGGAGCGAATCCAGGACCAATGAGATCCATGCGCAGATCGTTTGGTGAGAGAGTGCTGGCAATATCGCCCTTGTAAATAGTCGCTTGTGGATGTGGCCATTGCTGGCCACGATGTCTCCAGAGGAAGCTGTAGTAGAAGAATTGAGTTCGAAGTGTAAGCCGTGCTGGGATTTCGCAGTATCTCATGATAAGCATTGCTTCTGGCCGGACGATCTCGTCCATGTCACTGACAACAAGCACATCTCCATGTCGTGCTGCTCGTTCTTCACCTTCTATCGTTGGGAAGACAGCATGCAACATTGAGTTGCGCAGATAATCTTCGGGGTCCCATATCCGAGAACTGTCGATAGGATCTTCCACAACGTGATAAATCATCTGCTTATGGAATCTAGCAAACCTGTTCCAATGCCGCTTGAGTACGAGCGGTTTGGCAGCACCAGTAAAGGTAGTCGGTGACTCGATGATGACAAAGAAATCGACATGTGAAGCAAGAGTATGCAGTCTGATGTCAAGCCAATCAAGCTCGGTAGAAAACATGATCAGTCGTAGACACGTCGTTCGCCTTGATAAGGTGAGAAGTTGCTTGCTTTGCACAATGTTTTTGCATCTATCTTGCTGCTGGATATTGGGTTTTGCGTGTGAGATTGGTGGTCGAAGAACATGACATCTTGACTCAAATAATGATCACGTTTCACAATATGGCGAAGAACAACCAAACCCGTCAAGATCGCAAATCCAAGGGCGGTGTGCCATAGCAGACGATGCCATCTCTGTAACAACATGGCGATGGTACTAGAGTTTGAGTAGTGTGAGTAACAAAGAGGACAGCACAGAGGTTTAGTTGTTCAAGCTTGACAGTGTGTCAGGTATTAATTCCCATAATCACTCTCACAAGATCTCCAGTTTCACATGCTCTCAAACGCCTAGACGCGTAAAGCTCTAATGTAGGACAGGGTGGTGCAAGTGCTAGTGCCCAGACAACGGAACAAGAAGTACGTGCTTACTGTTGGTAATCCGCCAAGACATGGCCCATTTACCTGGTAGTTGTAAATAACTCTGAAATATCTGTAACCGATCTGAGCTGGGCAACATGATTGAGTTGCTATTATGAACGACCATACCTCCTGAAACAAGACGTACTGAACTCTTCATCGCAAGTCTTGCTGGAGCAACGTGTTTGTCAAGATCGATTATTGCGCGGCATCACCATAGTCAAACACTTTGTGGTTACTCATATCTCGATGCTATTGTCGTCTCCGACTCTGATAGTCAATCAGGTGATGCGATGGCATATCTCAGAAAATCTGAACAGCTACGTAACAGGATGATAGAGCTGCTTCAATGACTGAGGCGGCTTGAATATAAATGAATATCGTAGATCCTGCTATATTGCTGCGACATCAACGTTGCCATCCATGAGTTCATGGCAGCTCCCGGGCTGAAGCGAGGCAGGAGCTATTTCTGAACACTTTAGACCAATCAAGCCTCACGTACCTTCCACCACATCAACAGCGGCGAGACTCGATCTTTAAGCGGTCTTTGTAGGATGCAACTTCGTGTCTAGGTAACTTTCTGTCCAGTACGTAACACAACCTAGCACTGATAGTGTGTATCCTGGAGCAATCCTCGCACAACTGTCGACTTTTGGGACGATAGCGAGATCATAGATCATGGTAACGGTGTTTTGACGAGCTATTGCACAGATTATGTGATTCGGGTTTGCTCATGTGCTCTCGCCAACGCTTCTCGCGACTCGAGTTTTGTGGCGAAACGCATTACTCCATGAAGAAGCTCTTTTGACGTGAATACTGTTGGCAAGATATCTTGCCTAGCTTTGGAGAAATCCAGAGAAGGTCTCTATCATCATTGAGAGAGAGGGTTGTCAATATGGAATTGCGAGGTCAGCAATTACAACCATATATATCTTAACGATACGGCTTCTGATCTGGAAAGGCAAGCTTGAAGCAAGCCATCGTTGGAGATGATAAGGATGCGCCTCAACGGGGTGCACTCCTATCAGCCGTTCATGCAAGTCATGCATGCGTTTGTAGTCCAAAACGGCAATCTCCTGACAACCTACCAGGTCACTTCGTATCGCAACAACCTAAGAGTGCTGACCACCCCGTGAATTCTTCTTGCTCTCTCGAAGTTGAAACATCGATCCTGCCTTTGTCTTCTTTACTGCGCTGTTGTCATTCTAGGAAATCACCCATCTTGAAGCCCGTACCACGATAGGAGTTTCAGCATGATCTGGCCTGCAGCACAAAGTCTGGCAGTAGCAGGACTGCTTTCAACCCCTCAAACAGTGTTGCAGCCCAAGGAATATGTTAGCAATGCTCCCTCGTGCCCTCATGCTCAGCTCAGTTGCCAGTAAGTATATGTGTTGTGCAAGTAATGACTTGGAGACTGACCAAGTAAGCAACACTTCTGCTGTCGACACTTGTTGCTTCAATTATCCCGGTGGCAAGTTCTTGAGCACTCAGTTCTGGGATACTGCACCACCAACAGGAGTAAGTATGCGTCGTGTTACTTGGTTGATTGAGTGTTGACGTTCCACAGCCTTCAGATGCCTGGACATTGCACGGCTTGTGGTATGTGATGAATAGGACAGCAAGGGTCGATCCCATGAGCTAATTTACCAGGCCTGACCACTGCGACGGCTCATTCGATGCCTACTGTGACCCTCATCGCAATTACAACAACGTGACTTCTATCCTGACCTCCTTCGACGCAACCACTCTCCTAGCCACCATGAGCAAATTCTGGAAAGATTACCAAGGCGACGATTCCAACCTCTGGATGCACGAGTGGCAGAAACATGGTATGTTAGCTCAACGCCTTCGTACACTCTACTTGCTTACTTAAAGGTGCCTAGGTACTTGCGTAAGCACTTTGAAACCAGATTGCTACGGCCCCGACTACAAACCCCAAGAAGAAGTAGTCGACTACTTCCGCTCCGCAGTCGCCGTCTACCAACAACTCCCAACATACGACTGGCTCAAAGAAGCCGGCATCGTGCCCTCTCTCACCCAGACATACAGTCGCGATCAAATCATGACCGTGCTCAGACAAAAGCACGGTGCAGACGTCAGTCTAGGCTGCAAAGGCAACAAGTTCGACGAAGTCTGGTACCACTTTGACGTCCGCGGAAGTATCCAAACAGGCGACTTTGTGGCCTCGATCCCTGATGGTGGCAAGACGACTTGTCCTCCACTCGGAATACGCTATCCACCTAAAGGCTCTTCTGGCGGCGGTTCGCATACGACATATAACCCGACTCATACCGCAGCACCGGGCCCCAAACCGACCTCGACACTCCCTGCTTTCAGTGGTCGAGGAACCTTGAATGTCCTTACCAATGACGACAGAGTCCACGGGTGCATCATCGGCAGCGGCACGTGGTATGTTTCCGGTACCTGTGCAAAGTTTACTGCCACTCCTATCGACAATGCTAAGACGTTCACCTTGCGCTCCAACAAAGGTGAATGTGCTGTCTTGGATGGTGAGTTGACGTGTTCGAGGAGTGTAAGAAAGTCTAGCGTATTTAGTGCTGACGTAGGAGGGTTACTGGCTTTTGGTAATAATGTTACGTTTTTCGCTGATGCGGTGCCGAGAGGTTGGAAACAGCAGGGCGTGTTTACGGAGCCGGAGGGGCATGCGACGAGGCTGAGGATTAGGTGGGAGGGTGCTTGAGTGGTGGACTACGATCAGAGGATGTGAACATCTGCTGAAGCCTCATCAAGCGTAGACAGCTCTTGACGGCGCCATACTTTGCCTTGTACTGTATTGTAGACCAATTGTATACGCTCATAATCGACCGCGCAGGCTCCACTTCAAGAATGTTAATCTCTTGCACTACGAGTCTTGCTTTTGCACAGCTAGTTCAACTCCTGGATCAGGGCCATCTTCACCAACGTCTGGGCCTTCCTATATGTCTTGTGCTCTATCGATTGCCAGTGGTCTCTCTGTGCGCCTGTAACACGTGTTTGCTTCACATCATGCGAGTCTATTCTCTGCCATCTTCTACAATTAACCTCGCCACTTTTGATTGAAAGGGAGTATAGTAGCCAATATCTCGTCATATTGTCAAAATATAGATATGTCAAAACATAATTCATGACACGTATTGTTTGAATGCAGATGTTACCGAAAGTGTCCTCGAACGGAAATAACAATAGGTGGGTTGCTTTGTCGTATGGTTGCAAAAAGAGTATTTGTCAGATTCTACTAGACTATCTTCGATCGCTACACTGCTATGAAGGAAGCAATATGATACATACCTTAGTCTGTCGAGCGTCTCTTTCTTGCTCGTCACGCTACTACACACTCAGCAACATCAATACCAGCAGCAATATCACCAGATCGTCTGTTTCTTTCAATCAATAATCATGTCAACCTTCAAGAATGCTTTTCGCCTCCTTCGCAAAATCCGTTCTATCAAGGACGGTACGCCCCCAGGCCCCGCAACGACCACCACCAAACCCTCCTCCAGGTCCTCCTGCTACGGCAAGCAACATCAACAACAACAAGAACAACGACAACAGAAAGAAGAGGAAGAAGAAGAAGAATAAGAAGAGAAGAAGAGGAGCAAGAGCAACTCGGAGCGTAAAAAGAAGGTTTAGGCTGGAGTGAGGAGAAGAATGCGAAGAAGAAGGAGATGGCGCGAAGGCCGAGGGCAAGCCCTCGAGTGATTAAAACTCGGTCAACCCGATGCCTACGCCGCCATGTTGCCATCCAAGCCCCAACCAAGCCTCCTGTCGAGGAGACGTGGGCTGTATTTACTGCTGCTGAGAAGGGTGTTGTAGGTGGTGCGGCCGCTGAGACCAAATAGTCTCAAAACAATACCAATGCCATCGAGAAGCGCGATCGTAAGGCGATAGGGATCGTAACGTGACAGATAGTACTAGATCAAAAGTTCTATAGTTTTCCGCGGTTTACCTCACTAACGCCCTTGGGTGGGACGATTTGTAGCGAACATTGATGGAACATGTATATGTAGAGTGCATAGCTTGGATTTGCAGCGATGAGCTCTAGGAGAGAAGTTTGGTCTCTCAATGGTGAAGGCTGCTCTTATACCTCGCTGTCACGATTCACACCGCTATTTCTGTCTTCGGTCTTTGTAACCTGTCTGTGGACATCGAACTTGATGTTCTACAATGAGCAGCCTCTAGTTTTTTGTATACGCATGCTGCTTCTCGTAGTGCTTCTTCTGCTCATGGGCTAGTGTTGCAATGTCGCTCTTCATGAACAATCCGCATGATTCGGTGTTTTCAGTACATCTCGTATCTTGTGATCCTCCCCCCGAACTCGCTTCCAGATGTAATTCTGCATAATCTGGATTAGGTGCATATGCGACTCGTGCCTCACGTGAAATCGTCCTCGCACTTCGCAAGCCTTTCGGACGGTCTACCCCTCTTCCGTAACGTATACCTAGTGAGCGCACTGGTATCGTATCATCGTGTCATCTTCCAACCACACATGATGTGGTCGAGGTGCGACTACATGATTTTGTACTTTGGTTACTCGTCCTCATCTTTGTGCAATCAAAATCCCTTGGTCTCCAGGAAAGCATCAATCTGGTTCTTGTAGTGTCCCTGTAATGATGTCGAGGTTAGCATATCAGTTCTTTCGTGCTACTCTTCCAATCTTATATACCTTGATCATAATGTGGCCGGTCAAAGGGTTGATCTTGACATATTCAGGTTTAGGACTCAAAGTCTCTTCCAATTGCTTGCGGAGTGCCTCAATTGCTCCGCTCAGCTTTCGCACACGAGTGAGCTTAAGGTTTCCACCATTTTTGGTCAATTGATATACTGGTAGGCCTCTTGTCGGCGTGCGGCTAACAGTGTATGGTTCTGAGGTACGGAGAATGCTCGATGATGCTGGACTCGGTATAGGGGACACTGGTGCCTCTGGCAATGGCTGTGCATATCTTCTCGTGAGGGGAATTGTTCGCGTTATTGGACCACTTGGGACTGCGTCAATTTCTGCGGCCGAGGTAGTTTGTGCTGGAGCAGCTGTGGCGAGGAAGCGGTGGACAGGAGCAATGATGGAGCGTAGTGGAAGGGATGCCAGAGGGCGAGCTATACAGCTCGATGGTAATAGCGACATTGCTGGCGATGTAGTTGTTGACTTGTCAATGCAATGCGAATGAAAGAAAGAAGTCAATAACATGTCTGATGTCTGACATGTGCTGCCCCTTTTTAAACACACTGGCCGAATTTTGCAACATTCAATCCGCACGATGCGACGACAAGGTCATTCACTGACATTTAGAACATCTCTTACTGCACACACTCATCCACCATGGCTGAAAACGCTCCATCCTCAGCAGCCCTGACTGAGGGCGCGTCGCCACACCCAGCGCCTCCTCCAGACCATGATCTCCTTCCTAAGCTTATCCCACAATTCGCAGACAGACACTTGGTCTACCCACTGATGGAATTTCTCGGCAATCAGGAGGACCAGAACCCAGATGAGATCAACAAGTTGAAGCTGGATCTGTTGAAGGAGACAAATATGGCAGACTTCTGCGCAAGCATCGATATGCAGATTAGAGGAGAGGATGAGCCGCGGCCAGAGTGGACCAAAAAGCGAGAACAAGTCTTGCAGAAGAATGAACAGTTGGACGAGGCCACAAAACAGCTCATGGAATTAATGGAGAATCCGGATGTAACAAGCAACTTGAGGAGTGACAAAATCGCAAACATGAACTACTTGAAGGAAACGCACGGCGTGACAGATCAGCAAGTCAGCCAGCTCTATGAGTACGGCCAGTTCCTGTACAGTATGGGTGATTACGAGGCTGCATCACAACATCTCGTGGTATACAACATCTTGGCACCAGATAACGAACAAACCACGAGCTCTCAATGGGGTCGTTTGGCATGCGACATCCTCTTACTGCAATGGGAAGAAGCTGTTAAGACTATTGAGAACATTCGCGAATCACTACAAAACAGACCTTTCGCCAACCCAGTTTCCACACTTCATGCCCGCGTGCGACTACTCCACTGGGCACTCTTCCCTCTCTTTCACCACGAAGTCGGTCGCGAAAAGCTCGTCGACCTTTTCTTCACACAAGATTTCATCAACTCTCTTCAAACTGGCTCACCATGGCTCATTCGATACCTTGCAGCGGCCGTCATCAGCAACAGAAACCGAGCAAGCATGAACACAGGAAAAGACACAAGAGGTGGCTCGACGTTTCAGAAACAGATGAAGGACTTGATAAGAGTTGTACGACAAGAAGGCTACGAATACTCGGATCCAGTCACCGACTTCATCCGCGCACTATATATCGACTTTGACTTTGAAGAGGCGCAGAAGAAGCTTGGAGAGGCAGAGGTTGTGCTCAAGAGCGACTTCTTCACAAACACATGTGTAGACGACTTCGTTGAGGCTGCAAGACACCTGATCTCAGAATCCTATTGCAAGATTCACCAACGTATCGATATCAAGTAAGTTCTGGAGCTTGGTCGACAAGAATTCACACAGCAGCTAACAACTATCAAGGGATCTCTCCACCCGACTGGGTCTTAATCAAGACGAAGGTGAGAAGTGGATCGTCAACCTCATCAGGGACACCAGAGTCGACGCAAAGATTGACTACAAAGAGGGCACAGTTGTGATGAACCATCCACCGCAGTCTGTATACCAACAAGTCATTGAAAGGACAAAGGGAGGATTCTTCAGGACTCAAGTGCTTAATGCCGCTGTTGCTCGATGATAGACTATTGTATTGAGGCAGGATCATGGAATCTTTGCAACGATCTGCAGTGATGAAGCTGCTACGACAAAAGCCATTGCATTGGGGTGACTGTAAAACGGCTGAGGCGTTGCGGGAGTCTTCGAAGTGTGCTACAGACATCGTTCTGTTTGAGTATAGTAGACACATACAAAGACGGCAGTGATGAAGGCTGGATTTTTTGATCCGAGTTGATCCGCACTGCAGCGGTACCCTAGTTGATCCTACCCAACTAAACAAGATGAGATAATTCCTACTCGCAATTGTTCCCTCGTTCACTATCACCTCAATTCTGTCTTCTGTGATAAGGTAGGTACGATGCCGCTAGTGTTCGGCCGAACGTAGTGACATTATGTGACTCACTGACCTTCTGTTGTGATAAGTACATATACACTCTCTGGGACATACTTGGGAAAAGACCTATTCTGTGATATCTTGCAAACATGTCAGCCTGAATAAGCCAGTGCAAAGCAAAAACAAAATACGACTCTCCAACACAGACAATCGACGGACTCCAAAGTACAATCGTTCACAGCACAACCTTAACCTCAATCAAACATCCTACTCCTACAATATCACATACATTCCCCACCGTGGAGCTTCCTCTCGCATATCCAGCACAACCATGACACTGTCAACTTCACCCTCTACCTCAAACTCCACCACCACCACCACCCTTCTGCCTCCAACACCAACACCAATACTCATCCTCCCCCATCATCACCTACACCTCCGCCCCTTCCTCCCCACCGACGCCCCCTCCCTATCCCGCCCACGCAGACAACCCCCGCATCACAGCCAACATGACAAACGCCTTCCCCTCTCCTTACACCCTCGCCTCCGCCCACTCGTGGATCAGCTTCTGCACGCAAACTGAAGCAGGACGGATGCCGCAGTTTATGGAGAGTAGTGAAAAGTGGGAGGAGAGGTTATGCGCGAGTTGGGCTGTTGTGTGGACTGGCAGGGAGGGAGAGAACGGGGAGACAAAAGGGTGTAGAGGAGGTTATAGGCTCAATTGGCCTAAAGTGCAACAATGTGAATGAGATTTGTGGACAAAGTGCCGAGATAGGGTATTGGCTGTCTGAGGAGTTTTGGGGAAAAGGGTGGATGACAGAACTGTTGGCGGGGTTTGTGGAATGGGTTTTGGAGGTCGTTTCCTGTCGACCTTGTAACGTCGATACAAGAGTCTGGATCTGGATATGGGTCTGGGTCTGTGTTGAAGGATGGAGCGGCGGAAGTTAAAGGGTGGTGACGAGGATAAGGATACTGGTGCAATTGATACCACGAGCACCACAAACACATTGAACACAAACACCCCCACCCCACCATCCATACCCTGGAGAGCACGCGGCCTAGACCGCCTAGATGCCAACATCTTCGCCTGGAATGCCTGCGTAAGCTCCAAAGTACTAGAAAAATGCGGTTTCCAAAAAGTAGGCCTACTTCGAGGCAAAGTGTGGAAAATTGTTGAGGGTGTGGAGAGGAGGTGTGATCTGGAGGTTTGGGATTTGTTGAGGGATGATATGAGATAGGGTGGGTGAGAAGACTAGGAAAAATGGGAAGGGTGTTTTGATGGAGGGCAAGTGTGATATGAAGCGTTGGGATGAGGTGAGTGCTGGGGTTTGCGCTGGATTTTGGGAATGTCATTTCAAACGTGCGAGAGGGAGTACGTATGGTGGCTACGGAGACAGTCTACGAGTATAGAGGAGGGTGGAGTGTTGGGAGTATAGTGCTGCTGACTGAGCCTGGTTTCCTGAACAAGATCAGTTTGATCCAGGCATGGATACAAAAGCGACAAGCGCTACGATCGAGCTCCAAGAGGCAATTTAGAGAAAGCTAATATAGACTCGAAGTAGCTATGTACTTCTATAAATGAGGATTCCGAGGGACCAGATTACTGCCATGCTGAATCAGCTGAATTATTTCAATTCAGATATCCAAACCATCATACTGATATGGTCGCCATGTCATACATGCCATGTCCATCACCTACTCACCTCGCCTCATCGAATGCTAGATGAGGATTGACTCAATCAAATGTCTTCGCGCGCTAAATGGGACAAAGTAGTCAGACTTTCAATCATATCATGCAAGAAGAGGAAGAGTCTCCAATCTATTCATGACAAACATACAAAATCTGCTACCATGCATATAGCTCATTTATTTCGTGAAGAGACCAGCCAGACCAGATGCAAATGCTACATAAAAAATCCACACACATCTTGCTCATACATGCACAAACATCCTCCATTCCTCCCAACCTCAACACAGGACAGCAAACAGCACCGTCACTGCCACCACAAAAGCGCTAGCACTGGCACCTCCTTTCCCAGCATCATTAGTTTTCTCAACAACACCCTGCACAAAGCCACCAATTCCACCGCTCGAAGATCCAGTTCCAGCGTCAGTAGTCGAGCCCGTCCCTTGCACATTGCCACCATCGCCAGATCCTGGGTTGAGCCCAGCGCCAACACTACCAGGCACAGTGTTGACCCCCGACGTGGCATACGCAATGCCAGAACTCGTGCCTGTGGCTTTGTGGCCGGCGCTTGCGCTAGACGAGCTGGCGCTGTTTGGATTGTAGCCGATGTTCTCGCCTGTAGCGAAGAAGCTGCCGAGGACTGTTTGGTCGTTTGTGAGAGCCACGGAGTTGTTGGTGCCGCTTAGGCTGGTGTAGGTGTAGGCCGAGGAGCCGGTGATGTTGGCGCCTGGCGCTGGGTTGTAGCATTCGACTGTTACGTCGAGGATTTGTGCGTAATAGTACCCGTTCACCATGTATGGACTGTTGTTCCATTGGATTTCACCACCAGCCCATGCAACGGTACCTGGTGCGTTACCGGGGTTTCCTGCTGGCCAGAGTGATAGCATGATGCGAGATGGTGTCTGCGGGTATTGATAGACGCCTGTTGTGAAGTTGAGAGTGTCTTTTGCGTACAGTGTCCGCAAGATCTGGCCGTCGACGATCCAATCAAGATGATCTGGTTGCCAATCGATTGCGTATGTATGTGTTTCGGTATTTGTGCTTGCGGCTGTAAGATTGGCGCTGTTGGTGTAGTTGAGCGCACCAGTCCAGTACCAATTCGACTGGACGTGCTGAAGATCTGTGCCAACGAATTCGAAATCAATCTCGTCTCGTACGTTGCTTTGCACGATAAAGGCTGTAACGACACCCGGTCCAGCCGAAGTCTTCAATGTTGCGCTAACCTTGCCGTACCAGACGTAGTGTGTGCTGCTGAGGAGGGTACCTGCTGTGCCTTCGGCCATGGTGAGGAGTATGGAGTCGTTTTCGTAGACGACTGGTGTACCTTCGGAAACCCAGTTGACATTGGTGGCATCGCCTAGAAATTGTGTGTTTGGTGCAATGTCTGCTAATGTATCCATCTTGAAATCTGCTGATTTACATGATGGTTGTGCTAGACAGGATTTGACGGAAAAGGAAAAGAGAGGGTCGCAGCCGCCTAGACAGTATGCGCCAACACCGCATTCGCCGTATACTAGAATATATTAGTTCCGATGCCGGGCTCTCTCTATGTCCTGCCAACGTACGTGAACAACATGGCGCGGATTCTGGACATTTGTTGTTTTCATCGCATTTTGGTGCTGTGTCTTGTTGTGCGTGTACTATGCTACATGCCGCTGCCAGGCATGCTATTATTCTTGCCATTCTTGCCATTGTGTGCAGTATTGAGAGGCTTGGCTAGTAAGGAGTGTTGAGTGTGCCCCTCTCTTGCCTATGTCAATGATTGTATGTTTGTTGTGGCTTATCGTTTGCTGTTTTAAGCAGTGTTTTTGTGGCGAAAGAGCGTATGAGGCGAGAAGGAAGTGGTTGCAAAGGCGTGAAACACTGTTGGACAATAAAGAATGTAAAGAAGGTAGAGAGGAAGTAGTGCGATGGAGATTTATGCCAAATTCATGTTTAATGTTCAAGGATGGCGGCGAGGTTATTTTGAGGACCGTTGCTAGCGGCCACGAATCCAGGGGCAGAACGCGAAAGCACGTGTTCACCATCAACAGCTCCAACACGCTAAGAAAGCTTGTCTGTAATAAGGTGTTGCTTTGCTTCTGCAGTGTCGTCTTTAGCAGCAGTCTTCAATTCCTTTTTCAGGCGTCACATTGCTCATAATAGCACGATGATGCCCGTATCCTTTACCTGCCCGTCACTCACAATAATCATGAGTTCATATTTTCATACCAGATGAAGCTTCAAAACCTGCGCTTCTTCTTTGGCGTTGTCTTGACTTGAGACATTTCACGCTCGAGTTCTCTTCTTTTTCGAACGACTTTCTCCTCTTGGCTTTCCTCTGGCATCCCAGATTCGGGAGTTGGGGTCCGAGGTCTCTCTGATCCAGCCCGTACTGTATCTCCTTCCCTCATTTGACTCTCTTCCTGCTCTTCAACTTGTGATAGACCACTTTGTTGCGTCTGTGTATTTTTCAATGGACTGATCTGTGAGTCACCTTGCGTCGCGCTAGGACGACGGCCACCAATCCTACCCAGTTTCCGTGGTGTTCGTGGTTGAGAAGTTGAGACTGGCTCAGTACTCACAACGTTTCGATCCTGCTCAGTACTTTCGGCTCTTGTGATCTCCGGCGTATTTACACGACGGGTTCCAATCCTTCCAATTTTAGGCTTTTGTACAGGAATTGTTGGTGGAGCCATGGGCTGTTTCTTTGCCTCGGAGGCTGAAGCGGAAGTGGATGAAGTAGACGTGCTGCTAGCTCGCCGGAGTGGTGGGCTGGGTTGACGAGAAGGAATCGATGGAGAGACTTGCCTCCCACCTGTACGATGTAGGGATGGCGAAAGCTCCGTACTTTTTCGCAGGTCATCAGCCATCTCAGCCGCATCCACTTTCTGTGCTGCTGCCGCCTTTCGCTTTGAAGCACTGATTGTTCCAAGTTTTTTTGTAGACGCAGGTGTGGTCGTGGCAGATCTTTTGCTGTTCGTCGACCTTACTGATCGATCTTTCGGTGTCGGACTCGTCGTACCTTCATCATCAGTAGTCTCGTCATCGGATCCTACTGTTCGTTGGGCTCTCGCCGCTTTCTTTCGAAGCTTTTGTGGTGTTATCTGATGCTATAAGTACATTAGCAAAGGTTTTGTGCATGTGTATAGATATAACAAAATATACCTGGAAATCGTCCTTGGTTTCCTCTCTGCGAACCTTTCTCTGTGGCTTCTTGTTGGTCAGAAGCTCAGGTAAAGGCGTGAATACCGAAGTATCAAGCTCTTCAAGAAGACCTTTGACTGCCTCAGTGTTACTCTCCTGAAATGCTATACCACTCATCTGCCGGAAGTCTACACCTTTGTGTTTAGTAGAGTCAAACTTTGTCCTCCAAGTCGTCTCGTTGAAAGGACCAAGTCCTGGCACGTTCGGGGCAAGTGCCTCTCTCTGATTTCGCTTACGCTTCAGCATGGTTCCTTGGCCGAGTTGCGGGAACAGTGAAACCAGATCCACACCTAGTGATTCGATCTTATCCATCATCTTACTCATAAGACCATCTTTAGCCGCTAGTAATGTTACCAAGTTGTCTTTTTGTTGCTTGCGCATATATGTCGAACAGACTAGTGGTACCATGACTTCAGACTTGACTTGTTCGCGCGATCCAGGCCCAAGTCGAGATGACCACTTCAAGTGAGGTAAAGGAGTAGGTAAAGGGCTGATCAAGTCTAGCTTAAAGTGATCTGGACCATCAGCTATTACCGAGAGGGAAGTCCCATCTTTCCCACACAAGGCAGCGTCAATTTTCTCGAGCAAGATTTCGAGCTGGCTATCATCTTCGAGAGGGTCGATACTACACTCGATTGATCGAGCTCTTTCACAAATTTCAGATTTACTGAGTTCTTCAGCCCAAACTTGGCTCAGATCTGTGAGATGAATCGACAGCAGGTCTGATGTGCAGCTATATCTGAGCAGTACGGCTGTCTCATTTAAGCCAGCTGTTTCCGGGATCGGTCGCCAGATGGCAGTCATGGCGGTGAGAAGGGGAATTGCTTTACATTAACCTGCTTTCCCGCCCTTTGTGAGGAAGAATTTAGAGAAATCAGGACGACGCGTAACCATCTTTCAGATCATAACGACGATCACAGGTAGGACATGCACCTCACGAAGAAGCCAAGGGACCATTGTTGGACTAATTTGTCAGTGGAAAGAGAGGTCGAGGCCTGCCTGCCTGCCTGCCACTTCCGGCTCTTGGCGTGCTTTCTTGGCGGACGTCCGTGCGACCTGACCTGACCAGCTTTTCAGCCGACTTCAATTGACTCAAACTCTCTCCATCTGAAACAAATGTGACACACACATGATGTATTTCCTTATACACTTTTTTTGCTATATGGCTTGATATTTAACAAATATGGTGCTGACGAAACCTCACAGCTCCCGCATGCGGGTAGCGGATCCTGCCTGGAGTCAACCCAAACCTCGTCTATATGATCGTCTTGTTGGATACTGTGCAGGATCAGCTGCTTTCATTCTTATTTGCTTCGTGCTAAGTTCATGGATTGGTATTGGTGGTCATGCGCCTCCATATAGGCCATGGGCGCCGGATTATCCTCCTACCAATGAAACTAGACCACATCATTCAATTGATGACTTGGTCGCGACAGCCGAAGCACAATACCAAGATGTCATGGCCACGGCGACATTCAACTTGGCTGATGCTGAGAGCACTTATATCGCCAGGCGAGGTCGTCGTCCTCCACCACGTTTCGATATCTGGTTTGATTACGCTCAACGGCATAATTCCATTATAGTAGAGGATTTCTTTGACAGAATATATGATGATCTCAATCCATTTTGGGCTTTACCACCTTTACAGATACGCCAACAGGCGAACAATTTCATACATCGCATCAGTATTCGCAATGGTGCGGCCGAGTCACGCTCGGATCAGCAGAGAGTCTGGCTTGACTTGTGGAAAGATGCTATTCAGTCTATTGCACATCATCTACCGGATCTAGACCTTGCAATCAACGAAATGGACGAGTCGCGCTTGGTTGTGCCTTGGGAGATTATCAATGATTACGTACAGCAAGAACGCACAACTAGACAAGTTGTGAACGCTTCTGATGCAATCACCGCATTCGGAACTACAGTCGTGTCTGATACAGAGGAAGTACCTAATTTTGATTACGAATTTCGTGGCGGTGTCGAATATTGGGAACTTGCAGTGGTCGGATGTCCTCCAGACTCACCAGCAAGAGCAGGTTACATCCCAGAATATGACTACACACGACCACCACCATTGTCATCAACAAGGCCACCACACACGCACGAAGGATTCGTCTCAAACTGGACCCTAGCCAAATCCGTGTGCGACAATCCATCATTGCAACAACTTCACGGCACATTTGTAGAACCAGTATCAATGTCGACATCAGCCAAGCTTTTCCCAATGTTCGGAGGCAGTAAGCTACCAATGAATAACGAGATCCTCCTCCCGGCCGCCATGTACTGGACAGATGATCCGTTCTATTCTGGCGGCGCCTCACACGGCAACTTGTGGCCGAGAAAGTTGGACAAGCTAATCTGGAAGGGAGCAGCAACTGGAGGCCGCAACAGACTTGAGAACTGGACGCGCTTCCAACGACACCGGTTTGTAGCAATGGCCAACGGTACCAGTGTCAAGCTTGCTGAGCAAGGTAGTCCGGACGCGCCACCAAATATCAAATCGCCAGATCTCGAACAATACAACGTCTCCGCTTTCCGTGAACACCATCTTGGAGACTGGCTTTCGAGTTTCTCCGAACCAGCTTTTGGTCATCTTCTCTGCTTTCCAGACCCAAACCCTCCATTCTGCGACTACACAAACCATTTCTACACAGTCGAGCAAGCTATACCAATGTCGGAACAATACAACTACAAATACCTCCCTGACATCGACGGAAACTCCTTTTCCGGTCGCTACAGAGGCTTCCTAGGCTCAACATCCTTACCCATCAAAGCGACAATCTACAACGAATGGCACGACTCGAGGCTGATACCCTGGAAGCACTTTGTGCCGATGGACAACACGTTTGTTGACTTTTATTCCATCATGGAGTATTTCTTGGGCTACAGAGGCAGGAACGGACATGATGATGTGGCGGAGAAGATTGCATCGGCGGGCAAGGCTTGGGCTGAGAAGACGCTGAGGAGGGAGGACATGCAGGTATATGTCTTTAGGCTGTTGTTGGAGTATGCGAGGATATGTGATGATGAGCGGGATAGGCTGGGTTGGGTGAGTACTTGAGCTCTCGTTGGAAATTAGAAACGAGAATGGTTGAGGTCTTGATCTCGATTGGAAATGGGAAATGGGCGAGGCTTGAGTGGGTTGGATAGGCTGGAATGGGTTGGGAAGGTATATGACATGACGTTTTTATTAAGATGATGGTTTGAAGGTTCGAATTGAGATAAATTTTATATGAATCATCAAATAGCAGATAATCTGTTCCTCAGAATGCTTGTTTGTAAAGGCAGCTACACCAAATTTACTCTATAAGTTTTCCTAAATCGCCTCCTGGAGCTAATCGTAGCGCTTGCCACTTCACTTTTCATGTCTGGCATTAACTAACGCTCTCCAGAATCAGCATTGTAGCATTACACTTCAATGACCCAGCTTCATCTCCATGCTCGTAGCTCCCTGCAGCCATAGTACGCCCTCTCCCACATCTAAATCTCCTAAGATCCAGCTCATCCACAGCACTCACCTCCAAAACGCTTCCTATCACATTAAACACAAGAGACGAATGGGAATGGCCAAAGAAGAGGAGAACATGCTAGATAATGAAGATGGAAAGAAGGAGATCGGCGATATATATTCTCATCTTCTATATGTATCCACTACCATCGTCCAAGTCGTTGGACTCGTCTTCGTTGGTTTGATTATCATCTGTGTCTTCATATTCATCTTGGTCGTCGTCTTCACTAGCCTGTTCCTCATCCTCATCGGTTTCATCTTCCTCTTGGTCGTCATCTGCCTCGTCCTCATTCACGGCAAGGTCATCATCGCCTTCGTCCTCGGAATTGTCGTCCTTGTCTTCAGCTTGTCCAACATCGTCGTCCACCTCATCGTTGTCACTTCCAATGAGCGCTGCGTGTCGAGTGTTACCATATGTTGAGGGTGCATCAGCCAGAGGAGCACCACCGACTTGTGCGGCCTGTGGAACAGCGGTCGTCGTGTCCAGCGCTCTCAACGCTCTGAAACCTGCGATAGTCGTCATTACACTGCTCGCCATACTAGCCATGTTATTTCCCAAGTCCACAAACTCCTGCATGATACCCATGGCCGTCGTAGGTGAAGCATTATCTTTGGCTGGAGGCGCCTCACTAGTGTCAGGAGTACTTTCTGAATCCTTGACTTCTTGCGTGCGTGCTTGACAGGTTTCGAAGTGGTAGAGCTCGACTTATGGTGGCGGGGCGTTTGCGTCGTCGTCTGCTTTTTCCTCGCTACACTGTTCTTGGTTTGAACTTGTCTGTCATCCTCGGAGCTGCCTGAGCTTGAATGATCACTGGATGCAGACGCTGTGTTAGCTTCGGGCTTGACCGTGGGGCGAGCTTTAGTTTTCGTGGAGCCAGTCTGAGCAACGTATGTTTTGCGTGTCTGTTTATGCTCAGTGGCCTCTCTCTGTTGGCTTATCGTAGCATCAGCGTGTTTGGTATTCTCTGCAGCACGAGCCGGTTCGTCTGTGGTCTGTTCAGGTTCAGCTCTTTGCACATCTTCTTACTTCAGGCCCGGAAGTCCTACCTTGACCTGCAGCTTTGCCGTATCGCCTATATTTGCGGGAAGAGCATTGCGCTTTTGCAATGTTTTCTTCATTATGTTGACTCGGCCGAGTCGCACCTTTACATTGCGCAAAGCAAGTCAGCACATAGTGTAAAAGAGCGTACAGCAAGATTTACTCTCGTCAGTCAGAGGGTTGTGACGCTTGACTAAAATCTTGTTACGATTCTCGATCGCAACATAATTGAATAACGATGAGAGTTCTGATGAAGCGCTTCGCACAAGATGTTCAATAGCTTGATGGACGGTGTATACTCTTCTCTTTGTATGCCTCAGCCCAAGATATGATAAGCTCGGGTGTGAGCCTGCCAATCTCTAGTCCTTCATGGGCATCACGACCATCCGTTGTAGCATCCAGGGAGTAGCACAGAATGAGTATCGTGTCTATTGCTATCTTCAAGATATACTTTGCAATGACAGCGATGCGCATTGTGGACAACTTCAATGTCACCCATTTGGCCACGACTTTGAATTCCGCCGCAAATACTTCCGCCACAGATTCAATGTCAGGCCAAATCCTTCGGCAGAGGGGCATCAGTACCTTCTCATACAGATAACCAACACCAAAGATATCAAAAACCTGACGTATGACAAGGTGTCCGATGGTGTGTTTGTCGGCCGTTGAGGCCATCGGTATCAGAGAAGCTGGTATTGCCGATCGGGTGGCATATCCATAGAGGCGAACAGATTCAGTGATAGCTTGTTCTATCTTTGTAGCCACACCAGGTGTTGCTGCACATTTTTGTTGTCGAGGCACTTCGCTGTACGATCCAATAACTCCTGGATATTATGCACATCCTTCGGGTCTGGTGGTCTTATTAGTACATCATTGTAAATATTGGCTGTAATTGGTTCACCTGTGGTAGGGACGAAGATAATGGCTTCGTAACGAACGACGTCAACCTCTAGAAGCAATGTTTCAATGTCCTTTTGCCTTTTCAATGATGCATCTCGCACTTTTTTATCGGCGATCTCAGTGAGAGCATCCATAATCTTCTTCGGACTAGCAATTTTCGCAGCTTTGAATGATTTGGCCCATATGTCATCGTCGAACACGTCCTTTCTCGTGCCCAAAATGATGACAGGGACTCGATCGGCAGTCTGTGACACGAGCTCGAAGATCTTCTTGGTTCCGCCTTGTAGAGGTTGTGTATCTGAGGTGTCCATGCAGAACCTTCAATTGCTTTCAGCGAGTGCGTTTGCATGCGGACGATAAGACTTACCAAATAGCATGTAGCTTCTCGGAGTAGTCCAGGTGCTCCTCACAACGAGTCTTGATGAAAATTTCGATAAAAAGTCAGTTGCTCACTGCTCCCAGCTTGGAACCCTTCAGAATCATGAATGAGCACATTCGCCCTGCTCTTCGCTTGCAAGGCAGAATTGACGTCGTGTATGCCTTTATGAAGATCGGAGTGTGCGGTCTGCGACTGGATTAGTTGGTGCTGAATGCCTATCATGAGGTACCATATACCTTGACTTCCCCAAAAACACTGTCGATCAGAGAACTCTTGCCAATACCGGCATTGCCACATACTAATATCCTGACCACATCGGCCGGCCGATCTGCAATATCGTCTGGAGCTTTTGCCCATAGCTCTATTTTCCTCGTATACATATTCTCCCACTGGTTTGCTATCTTGGGCAGGAACCCAGAATCTCTTATACTATTTTCCAGCTGGATGTAGTTCTGGAGTAAAAGATAAATGGAAGGGTGGAGAATGGTTCCCTTTCGGTTCTGCACTCGATATTAGTTGGAGCAATCTTGGGCTTGAGAAACTTACCATCAGGATAGTAACCTATGATGTCCTTGCCAGAGAATGGCTTCCGTGCTCTAGGTAGCACCCAACCTGTGGCTTTTTGATTCAACTTGACAGCTACTTGGGGATTGACATGATTCAACCGCATGTCCTTAAGCTCTGTGGTAATGCCATTGCGAGCAACAAAGAGCAGGCTCTCAGTGTCTGTTACTGAGTTGCACCTCGTCAGCTCCAATGGGTTCAGCATCAACTCGAGTTGACCGGTCGGCTTTTGGAATCTGTATCTAAGTCCAAACTTCTGACTTTCCAAGATCATCCATTGTAAGAGATACAGTGACAGGCCATCTTGTTGGTTAGCACCACCTAGGTCATTGTGGTCACCAATGAACCAAGCCTCAATCCTGGAGCGACCAGTCGCAGGCGATGAAGGGCTTTTCCTCTCAAAGCGTTCAATCTGGAAGGGTCGACGAAGTTCGTTCAACGCAAGCGCATGCCGTACATGCTCGCTGTTTGCAAACAAAGAAATGTCATAGCATGAATCGTTGTCGAAGTGTGGCCTGACGTGTCAAAAACGCCAATGAACTTGATAGGGCTCGATGGACGCGATTTCTTATCGCTGGAGTGTGTTAGCTGGAGAGATGGCCTCATCAAAGGAAAATGCTCACATTTCAAGCACCTACGAATGTTAGCACTTTGACATGAATAACGTCCCTTTGATTTCGTGATTCTCACATGAGAATTGCTCTTCCTTCAACTCGAATTGACGACCAACTTGAAGTCTTCATCAAAACCTGCCCGAGCGAAACTTTTCAAAGCACCATAGCGATGCAATAGAGCCGCAACAGCTCGGACGACAACTAAGGCAGAGTAAGGTGATGAAGTGACATTCGTGATGATTGAGACTGACATGCACCACGGCTGAACCCAAACAGCCAGATCTCATTTCCTGTGTCAGCCGGTAGTTCGCAGCATAGCTGCTGGTTTTGTCAGAGACAGTTGGCTTCTGTATGGGGACAACTCACCTTATACACCTGTCGGATCTGCTTCTCAACGCCTTCACCAAAGGAGTTACTGATGAGTCTCTTAGTGAAGGATATATTATCGCTTCCCCTGGACGCATAACTTGTCAGCTAGATATTCAGGCAAAGCATGCGGATTATGATGACATACCCTATACCCTTAATGCACACGACTTTCTACCATGGACCTGGATTAGTACTAATGAAGGCAAAGTAGCAGATTCAGACGAACCTGGAATATCTTTTGGTCACTATGACCACAGGTGCCATGCTGGATAGAGGCGTATAGTCGGTATATGCTGCTCGGATTTCCTACAGAGCCTTGGGTCCCAGTATTGCCATCGACACGATATTGTATTGTTCACCCGGTGCTTGTTCCTGTGCCGGTGGAAGGAGGATCTGGTCTCTTCCACAATCCATAAACAAGGATAATAAGCCTTGTAGGAGGTACCGACATTGCTTGATCAATCTAGATGATCCAATTTTTGAGTGTATGAACAAGCTGATTCTGTTCGCACAGGACCGGCAAGCTCTTGTGTTCGCATTTTGACCAGCAGCGAGTCCATCTGAAAGGTGCGGGGGCCACATTGCATGTAGCTTACTGGTTGGTATCTTTGTCACTCATCTTGTGCGAGGTACGAGTGGGTACACACCAATGTTTGACCAACCTCATGACCTCTCCCGAAAGGGTGGACATCAGTCGATGAAGGCACATTGAAGATAAGGCGAAGCGTGCCTGAGGTTGTGTTAATACCTTGCTCAGAGTTGTGAAGTTTTGATCAGTGTTGTCAGAAGAAACCCATTTCAGTTGTCGCCACCCTAATATGACGGGATCGCGCCTTTCGCTTTTGGTGATTACCGTGCAGCAACTCGCAATGATATCTTACTTCAAGACTCAAGCAATCGAGGAGTGACTTCATAATTGTCTGATGAGTGCCATAGCGGCCAGTGTATAGGTCCAATGTCAAGGTCATTTGACACAAAACAACCCTGGCGATTTTCAGATCAGCTGAGATGATAAAACTTAGCGGCTTCATAACCAAATGCATCTTGACATTATTTACGCTTTACAGGCTCTACCTTACGACCTCTTCGCACCTGACTTCGCCGTCCCCTCAAAACCAGCCCTCTTCTTGGGTGCTGGCTTCTTTCCGCCTTTACTACTACCCTTCGAACCACTCTTCTTCCCTTTACTGCCCTTATCCTCCTTCCTCTTCCTCAGGTTCTCATCTCTTTTCTTCTGCCTCATCTCCTTGCCCGCCCTCACACCCTCAATTCTGCCATCCCACTCCTTGCCACTCTTGTCCTTCAGCTTCTCCTTCCGCTTTAATGTCTTCTTTAGCAGATTGGCGTCATCCCGAACCTTCTCACCTTGCACCTTCTTTCGTGCAGTCAACCATCGGTCCTTCTCCTCAATCTCTTTTCGCTTTTCCGCATCCATACCGGATAATCGCTCCTTCTTCCGCGTGACAGCATCCAACCTAGTCTTGATATCACTTGTACCTCGTCGCGCCTTTGAGTCCACAAGTCCACCTAATTTATCATCCACCCGTGCCCCATCGTCGAATGCAATGCGACCAAAACTGAAGCTGTTCTCCTCTTCCACTCTGGGACTCATAATTGCTGGACTCCATAGTGGACTTCCGCTACCACCACGTAATCTTGCTGCTTCAGCTTCGGCATCTTGAGCGAGGCGTGTCTTCGCACGTAGTTCCTTCTTCGTGGCTTTTCGCGTCTCTGCTTTCAAGCGACGTGCTTCAAGCAGTTCCTGACGATTGCGAGCAGGATTGCCGTTGAGACCATCAGCTTTACGGGCAGCGCGAAGAGCTGCAATACGGGCTTGAAGGCGAGATTGAAGGAGTGCGGGGTCTATGGGTGAAGGGAGCTTGGTAGGTCTGGTTGTGTCTGTTGTTGTTGCAGTGGTAGATTCCTCTGTTGCAAGTTTGAGAGCTTTGGTGGTTGTGGATATGGAGGCCTGCGAGGGTGGGACGATTGAGGATGTAGAAGAGGAGGATGACTCGCCGTCGAATGTTGGAGAGTGGTCGGGCGTTGTTTCTGATCCGTCTGCGGAGGCTGAATCGGAATCGTCCACATCCATGCCCTCGATAGTGATTGGTTGCATGTCATCTTCGTCCTCCCGATTATCTTCCTCCACATCTTCGTCGCTGACTTCGTCTACAAGTCCACTGAAGTCGATTTTGGCAAGGTCAGCATCGCGCTCCCCTCCTGCTACACCATCGTCTTCCTCTTCCTCTTCTCCATCATCATCGTCTTCATCATCCTCGTCAACATCAGACTGTTCTTCCTGTCTTGTACTCGTCAAAGGTTGGTCCTTAATTTGTTGCTCTCTGGGCTTTTGCTCCGATCTTACATCTCTGCTTTTCTTCACTTGCTTCTTGGGCTTATTCGTGGGCTTATTGGTGGGCTTATCCGTTGTTGAGTTTGCCTCACCAGTCGCCGCCTCTGGCTGTACACCTTTCGCCTTGATCTTCTTCTCCTTCGCTCGTTCCTTTTGTTTCCTCTGCTGCTCCAACTTCTTCTGCCGCTTCTCTTTCCTCTTCTGAACGTATTCAGCTCTCTTTGCGAGCTCAGCCTCGGTCAGCGGAGCATCATCTTTCTTCTCGGCAGGTTCCTCTTCGCCGTCAACCTTTTGCTTCTTTGTTGCCTTGCTAGACTTCTTCAAGCCCTCTTTAGGCTTCTCCACGTTTTCAGCATCTAGATTAACCTCCTCGCCATCTTCGCCTCCAGCCTCTCGTTTCCGTTTTCGCTCATTCTCCTTGTGTACGTCGAGAGCGGTCTTGTTGGCTGCTGGATCTAGCTTCGCTTTCTTTGCTGCTTTCTTCTGAGCTTTTGTCTGTTTCTTTCGTTGCCATTGATCCTGAAGCGGTTATTAGCACGTGCAGAAAGCGTAGAGAGCTTGTGGTATTCATACATCGTTGTCTTCGCCATAATAATACTTTGCTGGTATGATAGACATCAAGCCCTCGAATGCCTTTGAATGGCTTTCGAGCCTGGCCTGGCATAGAGTCAGCACAGATAGTTCGAGATGGTCGTGTGAGAAGCGCTTACCTGCAGATCTGCGTCGGCCATTGCGGAAAAAGATGTGCGATATCAGTTGTAGAAGGCGTATGCAGCTCGACTTGCTTGCCACTTGAGATATGAACACAAACACACGGAATTGACACTGGTTTCAGGTTGGATCAACTTTGTTTCATCTGCCATGATAAAAATTGTGAACTTTGGGGGTCACAACTGTGAACCGTGGATAAGCAGTCCCGATCAGGCATTCTACGATGCCGCCTCCACCACCTCTTCGTTGCCTTGAACACAGCCGCTGCCTTGCTTGTTGGCTTCGTCAGCTTCACTTCTTTATATTGTGTAGCATTATGAACCCCGCTGGCGCTCCGTCCTCGTTATGCTGTGACAGTAATACTTTCAACAGGCCTTTGTGATGAATATCATCTCAGCAGTATCTCGTACACGTTGATCAATATCTCTTTTTTGGATGTCGCCTGTAGTTGCTCACGCTATAGACTCTTTGCAATCGAAGGCTGCCAACAATATCTATGCTACACCCGCCACACAACCGAGTGTTCACGTCGACCTGAATGCTGCGTTAGTATTGTATATTTTCCGTGTCCCCGGAGGTCAGGATCTGTGCCTGAGCACATTTAAACCGCATCATGATGTGGTAACAGGTCTTGACATCCTGCTTTCTGCATATTACGTCCGCTGTAATGATGACAGTACTCTTCAAGTTTTGAGAGGAGGTGACTGCGTGGCTTCAATTTTCAACGATCAGATCGAGGTCAAGCTGAGGATAGAAGATCCGGCAGATACCAAGGACGAAACAGTTGTGACTCGCAAACGAATTGACAACAAAGAAGGCAATTATTTCACAACCTCGATTCAAGAGGTCGAACGCGTAACTGGCCACAAGAAGTCCTTCAGTTCAGCCATCAATAGTGATGGTCAATCGCCCTATACTGGCCTGAATATGGACCAGCTCGCTTCGGCCGTAGCCAGGTCTGGAAGCGAAGTTACGCAAGCAGGACCAACGTCAACCCAGCAACTCAAAGAAAAGCTGCGTACAGCCAAAAGATCGCTGGCAACTTCCGAGTTCAAAGATCAGCGAGGTCAGCGTTGTCTGTTCTATTCAAGTGTCACGGGGCAAGACTTAAAAGTAAACATCATGATTCTGTCTGTACGGCTGATCGTTCACTAACCATCACCGTAGTGCGATCAAATTGTTTCTGGAGGATCAACCAGCAATACTGGCCTACCTATAAGTGAGCTACGCTTCAATTTGCCAGCTGTGACGGACAGAGCCAACAAGAAAGATAGCACGAAGGACTCATCACAGGATAGTATCAGCAATTTTGATGGCACAGACCAATCGTCACAGCTCACTTCTCGTCACAAGCGCTTTTCCGCGCCACTAAACAAGCTGGTCCGAGGCCATTCTTCACATAAATCTGAAGATGTCTTGAGCAATGCCCCTTCATTTCCAGCACCTATGCGGGACATTTCGAGCTCTCGAATGTCTCTACCCAAGCCAGACCCAGGTCACTCGTTTCAGATGTCCGGCTACATGGATAATGAGGAAAACAACTGGTCGCGATCTCTTTCACCCACAAGACCTGTCATATCCAGTAATTTTTCGGACGAAATGGCACCTCCACTACCAGTGAGACCACTGCAAACAGTGTGGCCCCTGCAAGCCTCTCTACCGCCTCCGCCACGTCATCAAACGCGAAGCGAATCAGCAGTCGACACTGGAAAGTCCTTTGGCATCAAGCGTAAGGCCATCAATCGTTCAGGGAATTCACCTATATCTCTTCTAGCCTCACCACCAAAGCACGACTCGGCAAATTATCCTTTCCCCAACACCATCCCACCCATACCCAAACTACCTGCGCACAACGATCCCTCTCCTCCCTACAACTCATCACCCGCACTATCACCAACTGAACTTCCCGCCTCACCCCTAAGTCCAGGCCGTCTCGACCTAAGTCTAGGTCAGGAGGCACTGGGTGGTGGTTTCCGTGGTCAGCAAGCGAAGCTAGGAAAGTTGCTCGTCTTTGCCGATGGTACCAAAATGCTTGACTTGGTCGTGGCCGCCAATATTGCTATGTTCTGGCGTGGCTGGAAAGCTGGTAGAGCAAGAAGTGGCAGTGCTTCATTCGGCTGATTTCGGAGGTTTGGCATAATTCACTCGTTGTGGACTTTGTTATGCTGGAAGTGTAGCGTGGTGATGTTACAGGATCATATTTCGCCGAGGATCGCACCGTCATTGATGAAAGATTGCAAAACCCCGCGAACAGATCACCGCAAACTCGGGCTTACTGCAGCCACCCTGATTCTGCAGCGACACCGTGTCAACAGCAGTTTTCCTGTTCCGTTGTGACCCTCCCATGGATAAACCTTCACAAGTCTGAAGCCACTGCAAAACAGCGCCATATCAATCGCTCTGGTGCAGAAGATACTTTGGATATCATGATGCTTGAAACGCAATTATGCACAAAGCGAGCCAAGCAGGGTGATGCTCCCTTCAATATCGGACAAGTCTTCAACAATTGTCAACCCCGAGAACGAAATGAAGACAGCACAAACGGAGCATGCTGAAAGGTGGTATCAGCCAGCAAGAAGAATACGAATACCAAACAGGAGAAGGCTATTATGTATATTTCTCTATCTGTCTACGTGTACAGCTCGCGGATGAATGGAAGAGATAATAAGTCTAATATAGATAATGTTACAAACGATCCGTAGATACTGTTACAAAACAATGCGTATAGCGACCATCCGTCACTATATCCTTCTCTCTATAACCCTCGACACATCTCGTCATCCTCTCTTTCTTCTCCTCTTACCTCACCCCTTCTTCCGTCAACGATTGTCAAGAGTTACTATACCTAACACGTCCTCTAATCGTCACATCCCTCGTTCCTTATACGCCATCCATCAAAACATACATCTGTCCAAAGACTCCCCCTCTCTCGCCGGTCCCCCCATCCCATCCCATCCCATCCCAACCTGCCCTTCCCTCTCCCACTCCTACCTCCACCTCGCCTTCGCCTCAACTTTACCAACCACTCCCACCACCATTCTCGCTATTCCCACTTTCAACACTTTCACCTCCACTAAAGTTCCACCAGCTAGCAAGCTTTGACCAGTCGATGCTGTTGAACCACCATGTACTGCCAGTTCCTTCGTTTGGGGTCGTGGAATGACCTTGGTTTTGGTTTGTGTAGGTTGGTTGGTTGTAGGAGGGTTGGCTGGGTGGTTGGCTTGGGGTGTTGCTGCTGGAGGTGGTGCGTGTTGTGTTAGGAGTGATGGTGGAGGTGGTGGAGGATGAGAGCGAAGAGGTGGTGAGTGTAGAGGAGGTGAGTGAAGAGGAAGTCCTCGTTGTGCTGATTGCGCTAGTAGTAGCGGTGCTCAGATGTGGTGGTAGTCGTCGAAGTAGTCGAAATCGAAAAAGAATTAATCGTCGACGTCGTACTCATACTCCCGGTCAAGCTACTGGACTCAGAACGAGAACTAGAAGTAGAGGTCGGCTTTGGGGACGTGAATGATGCCGTGGAGCTACTAGATATCGTAGCTGGAACAGGCGAGATCGTCACCGTAGACATCCTTGTCGTCGTGCCAGTTGTTGGATCAACAATGGTTGTAGTCCTTGAACTCGAACTCAGGCTGTAGGTGATTGTGATTGTGATTAGCCTCAAAGAACTATAATAGTAGAGAAGATGCTAACCTACCCATATGAAGGTGGATGAGGCGATGAGGTTGAGGTAGAGGTAGTTGCGATGTGGACGAATGGCGTTGACCAGGTTGTAGAGGAGCTAGAAGCAGATGTACCAGGAGAAGTCCTTTTCTCGCTGGTAGACGTAATGCTGCTGGTTGTGCTATACAACCAAGGTCAGTCCCATACCAAGTGCAATATGGGATAAGTAACTGGAAAGTCTCACCTATTCCTATAAGAAGATCTCGTCACGCTATTGCTACTCACGCCCGAAATCGAACGACTAGCACTCACACTCGTGCTCGCAGTAGTCGGATCAACAAGAGTACTAGTGTTGAGTCTCTTCATCGAGGTAGTAGTACCGCTAATGCTACTGCTACTCTTCTTAGGTTTCGTTTTCGTTGTCGTTTTCGTCTTGGTCTTGGTCTTATTCGGTCGCACGACTGTAGTCAGACTACCGCTCCCTGTTCTGGTCGTGTTCGTACCACCAATACGGGAAGAGGAAGATGCTGACAATGTTGTCGCGGTCTTGACAGTGGAAGTCGTCCCATAATTGTAAGACGTGTACGTTAGGGTAGCGTTGCTTCCATCAATCACGGATGAAGTTGTGGTATTACTTGAGCATCGTGTCGAGATAGAAGACGTGAACGTCGCATTGTAAGACGTAGAATTGGTCAACGTAATAACTGTCGTGCTCGTTTGTGTCGTCAGCACAGGAAAGGCCGTCGTGCGAGAATCTGTCTGCGTGAGTGTGATAATATTTGTTTTGATGACTGTAGTAACAACTGTTATGACGTGATGGCTGTGTGTCGATGTGCTTGAAGTCGTGGTGCGGTTGGAACCAATGAATACGGTGCAGGGCGCGGTAGTGGTAGTATTTCTGAAGGTACGTCCCGGCACAGTCTGTGACCGATGGAGAGCTGTGTTGTTGATCATGGAAGAGAAAGATGTGCGTGAGATGGAAGCATTGGCAGTGGTACTGGTGCAATTGTTCAAGTGTGGGAGTATCGTGCTAGTTGTAGCTGATAATGTGCCCGTGTGATTTCTGGAGCCTGACATGGTCGGACGAGCTCGGCTTGACGACGTGACATTACCAGTACCATTATCGGTGCAATTATCGAAAGGTGGTGAGGCTGGCATAGTTGGTGCAGGACTACCTGTTCCTGTACCAGTCACGTACCAACCGCCTGTGGCATTGCTCCCAGACCAATGATGGCTGCCACTACCCCAGACTCGTGTATAGTTGTGAGAAGATGAGATAGCTGCCGTCGATGAGCCTGATACAGTACAAGCTGGATCCGTACAGTTGTCCAATGATGACGAAGATGTGGTTGGACTGCTTGACCCAGTACCAGTCACGTACCAGCTAGCAGTAGCATTACTCCCTGACCAGTGGTGACTGCCGCTTCCCCAGACTCGGGTGTAATTGTGTTGTGCCGGGATTGAAGATGCAGCAGAACTGGCAGAACCGGTGCCAATTGGTGCAGTAGGAAAGTGGAAACCTGTGCCAGTAGTGGCGCCCAAATAGTAGGAAGTCGTTGAATTGGCGATTGGAAAGGGTGGTAATGGTAAGCTTGAAGGCAATCTGACACTCCTGGTTGATGTCGAGGACGAGGTAGAGACGGTGGTAGGGTCGATCACTGTACTAGTGGAAACTGTTTCAATATTGGTGAAGCCTGTGACCGAGCTGGACCTTGACCATCGAGTGCGAGGGAGACCATTGCCATCGCTCGTCTGAATGGTTGAACTTGCAGACGTGGCAGAGTACAGTGTAGTGACATAGGTTGTGCAAGTCGTGACCGTGATGACAGTAGGGTCGCCAGTCAAGACTGATGAGCTGAATGTACTGTCGGAGATTGGCGAAGCTGTAGTCGTGCTAGAAGAACTAGTGGTCGAAGGATTAGACGCCGAAGTGGGTGAGCCTCCATAAGCCACAGGAGTCCTGACGGGTCCTGCTACTGCCTGAGCAGCCAAGCCCACGAGGACAACGACGGCTGTAAGATACATTTTGCTAGGAGTTGAGATAGTCAAGGAACGACGCAGGTTGTTGGTGAAACAATTACAAATCACTGAAAGGAGTGGACAGTATACAAGAACGAATGTAGGTATGAATGATTGACTGGTCTATGCTTTTTCATGGTGGCAGCTACACCATCTATCTTATACATGAAGCCGCATACTCAACAATGCCCAGGTCAAACAAGGAGTCTTGACAATCACTCTTGAAACGTGAGGTCGAGATGAAGCCGTGATTAATAGTGAAGAATGTGTAAGTCGACAGCAAGGGTGGTGAAAGGATGAAATAAGGATGTCCTTGCTAGAATTAAGGAATCCTTGCCTGTCTTGTCTACGACACACGATTGGAACCTGTGCATGCCTGTGTATTTCGCTCACAAGCGGCAGCTCTGAATCATAAGGTACAGCATCACCGCACGTAGTTCAGCAAAACAAAGAAAACCAAAGACGAGTCAAGCCTCGGAGAAAGCAAACGTCAAACGTCGTGCGTGATCGCACCAAACTCACCCCTGGCATCACCAGAACGCTCACCCAAACGTCGTCGTTGACCCTTCCTACATCAAAAGGCTTTTATGAGACAAGCGTATTGAAACAGACACGTCTAGCCCTCTTTTCGATAAAGTGTCTGAGAGCCCTCGGCTTAGAAGCTTCTACCTCTGTCACCACGTCCTCTGCGAACTTGGCCGAGTTTGAGTTAATTAATCCCTCGGAGAAAACGTGTTGCCCTTGCAGCCAGACAGGATATTAGGTGTTGACTCCTGACCTCTCACGACGCACTCTTATTAAAAAATTCTCTTTTCCTTTGCACGCTTCCCCCAGCCACCAAAACCCAAGCTAAGGTAAAGCCGCCGAGAAAAGCAGTTTAGGCTGGATCGTGCCGTGCCCACTCAGCGTCCACCACCCCCAAACACGACGCTAAAACCCTAGTGAGATCACCGATTTGGAGCTTTTGGTGATCCGAAAATTGCATCCATCGCCGATGCTGTGCGGAACATGCGATTTTCGTGATTGTGGTACGCGTGTTCACTGATCCGTACTAAGAGGATACTAAAGAGGTTGGGGTTGTTGTTATCAATGCGACAAGACGGGCGTGGAAATCTGTTACCATGCGAAAAGCATATGGCAATTGCGTACGGGTATTGAGCGAAGCAAGGTCGTGATGATGATGGAATGTGTTCAAAGCCGCAACTTGGTTGATTATTAACACTAGCTATGGTAGTGTCGAAAGACTTTTTCCTTCCTCCTCGACCCATCCATGTTCGTTATATCGTGATGCAGAATGCTGCAAAGAAGGTCGACCTGCCCAAAACTCCTCTTCATGATTGCCGTCATGTGTTGCTTCCCTTGTGTACTGTACATCCTAACCTGTTTCCTCCATATGCATACTGTACAAAGCAGACGATGTGTCAACGGGATCCAAACCGACGAACTCGCATGCTCATGTAGTTGTAGTGACGGTGTTGTCGTCCCAGCTCGATGCATCGATGAAGCTCGCCCACTCCGCCTCGCCCGGCGTCACAAAGCCACTGGGCTGTGCCATTGGTGATTGATAGCCATATTGATTGAGTTTGTTCATGTCGCCCATGCCCAGGTTGAATGTCTGTGTGAATGAGCTGTTGAATGGAGGGGTAGATACCGAGTCACCAGACATTGTGGTGGCTGATTGTGGTGTGGACCAGTTGAATTGGTCTCCAGTGAGAGCACCAGGCGCGAGTGTCTGGCTCATACCGTCGAAAGAGGGATGCATGTTGCGTCCCTTGTTGTTGTTGTTGTTGCTGTTGAAGTTGTTCGGATTGTAGCTGTAGAATGGTTGCTGTGTCTTGTCACCCATGTTAGAAGCCATGGGATTGGAGAAGAGCTCGTTCATGGCAGGACCGCCAACATTGGCGCCCAAGAACATCTGTGTCTCGGCAGGCAATGTGTTAGAGAACAAACTCATGTCCATGTTGTTCATTGCCTGGTTGTTCCACATTCCTTGACTGAAGGGAGAAGTCATCATGTTCTGCTGAGCAGATGGTGAGTCGGCAATGGGCGAGGTCTTGTCAGTGGATGTCTGTGTTGTCTGGGTGGTGAGGCTGGGTAGCGAGGTTGATGATGCTGTACGCTGAACGTTGCTCAGGCCAGAAGACTGTGCTTGAGTCTTGGGTGATGGTTGGAGAGATGCTGGTTGGGCAGGAGCAGACATACGGCGCTGCTCCTCTGCGGCGGTCATAGTAGGTGTGGGTTGCTGCTGAAGTTGAGGAATACTCTGATTCTTCAGGCCGTTCATTGTAGGCTGTGTCGAAGCTGTGCGATTGTGCATTGGCCTGTATGGCTGTGTTGGCATCTGCATGTTGAAAGGCTGAGAGTATGGTGACTGTCGGATGTTGTTATTGTTTTTGTTGTTGGGTAACATTGGCGGCATCATCTGTTGGTTGTGGAACTGTTGCTGTTGCATGTTCTGTTGCACCTGCTGCTGCCACATGTTTTGTTGCATGTTCTGCTGCATGTTTTGTTGCATGTTTTGTTGCATATTCTGTTGCATGTTCTGCTGCATAGGGTTGGCAAATCCTTGACCCCAATTTTGACCCATGGAAGGATCAGCAAATTGTTGGTTGAACTGATTGCCCATTGCTTGGTTCATGGCATTGTTGATAGCAACATGGTTGGTAAGGTATGCAGCCAGTCGACGATTGAATGTGGGATCGGTAGTGTTGAATTGAGCGGTAAGACGTCTGTATTGCAGTGGTAGATCATCGTCTTCCTCCTCGTACATCTCTTCGTTGATGACATCTTGCTCGGTCACACGAAGCGAACGACCAGTCCTTCGCTTGTGAATCTCGGATGCTCTCCTAGCTGATTCGATGCGTGCTTCGAGACTGCGGTCACTTCGTCGCGATGCGGCGATGTATGCACTGGAATTGAAGTTTAGTAAGCTGTCAAAAGCAGAAAGAGCGACTCGAAGACATACCGCTCCTGGTTCTCCTCGTGTGTTCTTTCCGTCTTGATAGGCTTTGTGAGTGGTAGAGACCTGATGGGAGGCATTTTGTGTGTGTGAAGGGTGGTGTGAAGTGCTGATTGGAGAGGTATATATAGCTCGTCGAGGTGGTACTTGATCAGACCAAGCAAGATAGCGCGAGTCGTAAACTGATTGGAAGTATAAAATGTAGCTGTGGTTGTATCGCAAGCTTGCCAATTGCTATTGGTGAAGAGTCGGTCTAGATGCGTGGCAGCTGTATGGCAGCCAAGTATGGGCAGAAGTCGGACTGCGCGTCAAGTGTCTTGATGTCTTGTGCACAGAAGGTCAACAAGGAGGTGGTTGGCAGATATACGCAGACTGGTAAGCACAAGCTAACGAGTAGACTGTTTGTATATGTCGCCGTGCGGTGTATGGGATGACTATCTGGTCTGGAAGAAGAAGATAACAGAGAATAGACGAGGGTTTGAATGCGATGAGACGTGAAGAGACCAAGTTTGCACAGAAGAGTTGGCAGCAGTCGAGGCTGATATGTGTGATAGGGAAGGAGCATGGTGGATCCGGAAGCAAAGGAAAGCGAAGAGACGGGACAAATCTGTCAGATCAGATCAATCCTAATCTACGCTAAGGGCGAGCGGTAGCAAACAAACACGGTCCATCGACCTCCACTATCTCAACCGTCAATCGTCCTAACTGTTCCCAAAGCAGCGCCTGGTTAGTCAAAAGTACCCATCTCGCATTCCAAATCACGATCCTACCACGCACTTTGCAAATCTGTGCCAGTGTCTAAGAGCGCCATTAGACGTCATTCGCACTGCAATGGCCTTCTAGCCCAAACCGTGTCTTCTTATCGTCTCTTGCAGTGCCAGTCTACCATAAAAACTAAATAGCCGCGGCACAGCAAAGAAGTGGCAACTGAGCGGATCTTCTCCTTGCGGCAGGATTAGGAAGGTAGTTGTTGCGCGCTACAAGAGCAGAGATGCAGCACGTTTTTAGCTGCATCACCCGGCTCAGCCGTCATGCACTGAAGAGGGGTGCTTTGAGCGTACTCCCGCCCAGAAAAAGCGAGTAATGGCAACGTCGTCCGGATCCAAGACCCGGAGATAGAGTTCAGGAGAGTCAGGCCCCGTTTCGCTGGATCTTGGAAGATAGCCCACCCAACCAAGATTGGCCTGTGCAGCATCGCACGTCACTCAAACCAGAAATCAAAAAGCTGAGAAAACAGCTAAAAGATTAGCATGAATGTCATCAGTACAGCGCGTGGGGAGTGTGGAGCGGAAGCGCTTCTTGCCGGCGAGGATCATGAGGAGGCTCAAACCTTCGTGCAAGTTTGTGGAGGAAGCTAAGTTGACCTCTGACGACCCGGACCGCTTTCATCCTCCTTCTAACTTCATAACTTCACAGGCCTTTGCGATGCTTGAGCAAACCAGCAGCAGAGAGGTTGCCCCGGGTGTGGTGAGTCAAAACGGTTCGTACCTGGTACAAAACGATCTTACTGAGATCAAGATCCACAGTTGAGTTTCCCTCACACTTTTTACGTGATGAGTGAGACCTGTCCCGCGTGACTGACACAAAGGTAGCTCTTCAGAATGACGACCATCTGTCTGGTAAGTAATTGAGTACCTAAAGCTCTAGATGAGATACCTGAAAAGGACTCCTGAATCGGAGCTGCACCTGGACCATGCGCTCAGCAGTTCACGTTATAAAAAGCCGTTGAGTGGCCGGAGAGATGCTCCAACCAATCGAGCTTTGCCAATTGCATACGGCCACAACTCCTGCTACAGTTTTCGCCGCGTCGGCAAAAACACCGCAACCTCTGTGGGAAGACGCCTTCGCCACTATCTGTCGGCATTGTTCCCTTTGCCTGCGGCCAATCTTGCGTCGGCAAAAACACCGCAACCTCTGTCTGTGGAAGACGCCTTCGCCACTATCTGTCGGCCCTGCTCTCGCCGAAGCCAAGGCCGAGGTTAATTTCAGCCTCGTCACTTGTAATTGCCCTTGTCATGAGGACAAGGAACAAATAGCAACGCCACTTTCATTCGCCGTGTTTCATCACACTGTGCTAACAGCTATTTCTAACAGCGGCCTCGCACATCATCTCACTTAAGTAGTGACAGTACCACGTACACAGTCACAATGCGCTGCAGGGTTAATTTGTGGGCTGCCACCACTGTCAGATCAATCACGTATCACATTGATGCCTTCCTGAAAGCTACGGCATGAGCGAAACCCTTACTACCTCCCGTCTTTCACCAATCAAGCACTCCACGCTGCACTCCACCTTGCCGGTCGAGGAGTACTCCAGAGTGGGATATTCGTCAGCTTGCCTCGTGCGGAGCCTCCGTCGTCAGCTTCAGCCTGATGGTTCTCCATCTCGTGGCCACGGAGCATATCTCCTGTCGACTTGACTTCATCACTGCTTCCGCCAGCTCCGATTGAACACTGCTCCAAAAAGCTGATCGCGCGCTTGTTCCTCCAGGCTCGGTGTTCATAAGTGTCTCTGCCGCGTTGCGGGGATTGCTTGTATCAGCTACCTGAACTTTGCCTCCGGTCCCGAAAAAGCCTTACACAAACGTACCAAGATCTGTCTTTCATTCTCAGTACAGGGCAGCCAGGCACAAGCATGGCTGGCACGATCCGATCGGATTTACTTTAGGTGGGGACCCTTTCTCGAGGTACTGAGTGACCTTGTGGCAAAGCGAAAGGCCAGGCGGCTCTGGTATGCCGCATACTTCATCGTGCATCTGACGGGCCCACGTCCGGTCAGTACGTACGGCAGCTGCAGAAGACTACTGAATGGTCTGAGCACAATCTACGTCGTCGTCGTGGAGCTGAACAACTGGACTGACCAACACTAGAGGGTTTTTGCAGCTTTTTCCTGACCTGAACTAGACGCGTTGATCGGTTAGCTTGCTTAGTTATAATTATATAGATTTTAGCCTACTTTAATGTATAACGATCCTTACTTATTCTATGTATCTACTTATGTTATTAACCTTTAGAATTCTATAAAAAGCTATTACGCACTTATCCTAGAATCTACTAACTAGCTAGGCTACTATACTCCATTTGCTAGTACACCCAGGTCAGGAAAAAGCTGCAAAAACCCTCTACTGCACGTGTGAGACTACGACACAATCTCTTCGTGTGCGATTCCCCACAAAACATCCTCTATTATACTAATCGAGTAGATGTGCTATTGTGCTTCATCATTGCCTCCTCAAGTTTAAGACACCTGCAAAATGCGTATTATCGTTACACCTAGAAATATTCGTTCTTTCCAGATCAAATTAAGGAGACAACATCTGAGGGACAAATCTCTGCAAGGTAGAGAAAGGAGACCGCCACCACAGCTACGAACAAGCTAGATTCGAGATATGAAGAATGTACGACCTCCAATGTTACAAAGGCTCAATAATATCTCCAGGACATAGCAGTAGTTGACTTGACTTCTTTGGTGGTAGCCCGACAATGTCAGTACACTCACTTGAGTGGCAAGATTGTAGCTTTCTCCAATTACATCTCCACTTACACGTGAGTCAGAATAAGAGATCTATCAAAGGTGTGTCATTAGGGTATATTCCTCGCCTTCACGTCTGAGAGCGTCGTAGGTCGTGGTCGACGAAGACGAGTAAATATAGGAGGCTAGCAAAAGACAATTAACAATGAAAAAACAGCAATAGATGAGGTCGATCATTGATGTCTAGGTGAGGAGCTACTCTACTCCGCGCTATCTATCGTCTTCCTTGACCGACTGTTTGTCCTTCCATCATTCCAACATCTATCTTCGAGCTGATCCTTTCAAAATTGCTACCAATTCAAATCAATTTCAGAACATTCGTGTTGTCCGCACCGCATGTATCACCGCTATCGAAGACCAAGACCAAGAACTTGTACCACGAATTCGTAGATGCTAGTCGTGCCAGAGCCTTTAGCTCATGGTATGCGAGGAGGATTCGAAGCAAGAATTTATGGGAAGGTGAACAGAAGCTTGAGGGCGGACTGAAAAGATGCCACTGCTTACTGACACTTGTCTGTGTCTAATAGTCACTCCGCACCATCTTCGTTGCCAATTCACTGAGGCCACAGCCCCGTCTGCATGACCTTCACTCGACATGAGAAGGGGGGCGTGAGTGGCAAACTACTCTCACATTAGTCCATACTTTCTCCTTAACAACGACGACAATACGGAGCCCTCATATTTCACTGAGGCCATCTAAAATGCTCTTGCTTACTACGTTGTCTCGAAGCCCAAGTTCTCACACTCGCAAGGCTGCTTGCCGTCTTAGGCCCCAATCGTTGCGTCAGTGCCGTTCTCGAAATCAATCCATATCCTCCTACTTACTCATCTTGATCGCGATTACTCTAATTCCATGTCAGTAGCTTCGAAACAGAGGATCTGTATATCGTGGATTTTTGCATACATCCGTGCTTCGACCGACGACAAAAACATACATACTTATGACTATAAGGCCGTCTCAAATCCCGGCATCATGGCGAAAGCAACCTATCTAATCAACACCACCAATGTATTCCACATCGCTCTCACATATCACAACCATCCTACCTCAATCCCAAAATGCCGCAAGCAAGCTCATAATTTAGCAGAAAGCCTTTTAAACAGCAGTGCTCCCATGCTTACAACAACAACGTCAGTTTCTGGGCATCATACTGGGCATTATACTGGGCTCGCTCGCGAATACTAGAGGTTGGTTGCGGTCAAATGATTATATTGTAATATTGGCGGAAGCCACTGGTCCTGACGGCTGTGTAGACTCTGTGATGGTATGTACTTTGTTTCTTGAGAAGAAGCTGATTTGGATTGCGTGGGTGCGTGATGAAGCCGGTGATGTTTCTGGGTTTTACTGAAACTTATATGGAGTGATGGTGAAAACGCATCCGATGATTTAAAAGGAAAAGGAGAGTGATACATATGCGACGAAGAAACAGCCCCATCGTGGACGTTTTCAGATGAGTTTTATCATCCACGAGCCGGTATTACACATATCTCAATTTCCCAAACACTTGTCATTCTGAGCACAGCCACGAACGCAGTCAACCAAGTAAGCTTGCCTAAATATCCATACAAGCGCTCCCTACGCCCTTGCACGATGGCAATTCCAGCCCCTTAGGCTCCGGGATGACCTCCACAGTCAACTACCCCATCAATCTCTTGTCCACAACACCCTCCTACAACTTCATCGTCCAGTCTCACCGCGTCCGGTACTTTGTCCATACCAGCCAAGCTCACCCCTCACGAGTCGTCAACGTTACACTTCCTACGAAAAAATAACCTCTGCTTGCCTTACACTACCTCACGTCATGACTGCATTGCCGCTCTCTGGCGGCCATCGAAATCAAGCCCAAGACCCTGAGCGTGTGACCAGGATATCCGCACGATCCCGTCATGTGCCGAAAGTGCGTGAGAGGGCGAGTTCTATTCGGTGAACGAAGTCAGAGCTAGGACTCGCATGCTGGGTATTGGGGAGTCGGGGGCTTTTCTCAAGTGGTAATAGAGAGTAGCTACTGGAGGATGGGGTTAGTGAGCAGGGACGTCTTGGCGTTGGTGGCTATGTTTGATGTTGTTGAGGTGGGTGTGTAGGGGCTGGGAGTGGATGTCGAAGAAGTCAAGACTGTGGATTGGTGTGGTGGCGTGGGTTGTTTGAAGGAGAAGAGCTGGTGTTTGCTTGCAGGTCAGTAGAGCAGTACTTCCAGTAGGTGAAAGGAAGCTCAAGTGGCTATCAAAGTAAGGCAGCTATTGGGAAGTAGCGCGATGAGGAAGTATGGTTCAAACGGACGATTATGAAGGATCTGAAAACATCTCACATGGTTTCCCAGCGGGCTATGTAGCCTTTGTTCCCTGTAGGACCAAAATGCCACGAGGAAATGTCTGAAAATAACTATGCTATTGTCTTGTCTTGTCTTGTCATATCAGTTCATATCATTTTGGTTTCTTTCCTTTCCGTCACTCGTTTATTACTTCGCTCGGAAAGAGCCTGGACGCGGCGCATACTACTGCAACGAACCATGCCGGCCACCATAAAAGCCAGACGACGCCAGCAGTGTACGTGGCATGTACCGTCCAAGCTTCACTCGCCAAGCTCAACAAGGCACCCACGTCACCCCACCCAGCCTTTCCCAGTACTGCACTGGCGATATATGTAAGTGTAGTTGGGCTGAAAAGATGCAAAACGAGCAGCGTGACAACCGCCAATGTCTTATTTTTCTTAGCTGTAACTTTTGTAGAAGACGTTGGTATAAGTAGAGGTGCTTGCAGGAGCGAAAGTGGAGATGCTGCAAGTCCAACAAGCAGGCCTAGTGAGAAGTTGAGGGTCGAGAGCGTGGCTAGCATGATGCCGACTAAGAGGAGGGAGATGCACGGGATAAGTGTCATTGCTTGCATTGTCATAAGTTTCTTCTTGCGGAGGAGGTATGCCGTGCCATATGGTAGTACTGTTGTGACCAGAGTGATTGCCACAAATGTTGTGTTCATTGCATGGTTACTGAAGAGCGTCACATTGCTGGTAGGTCCAGTTGGAATGCGCACGTCTGGTACACCACCACCCAGAACGTAGAGTGGTGCTAAGCCTAGGCAATGTGCGAAGAAGACGAAAGCCGTTGGGAAAAGTAGAGCACGTTCTTCGACTGCAAGAAGCTGCTTTGGCACTACAGTGATCATGCCACGATGTTCGAGCACTTCTACGGTGCCACTTGCTTTCTCGTCGCTGATGTCCTTTTCGGATGTGATTGGAGCGGGTTCCGATGTGATGGCTGCCACTCGCGGACGACCGCTCTGCACCCAAAGTGCAATGGACATGATTGAGAAGTTGATGGCGACCAGCATCGCACTTGGTAGATACGTTCCTATGCTCACGAAGCGTCTGGCGTTCATCAACAAGTAGAAGAAGAAACTTTGGTGCAAGTGCTCCAGCAAGTTGTTGAGACTGCGGAACGTGCTCTCAACAAGTCGACCAAGGCTGATCTCATCATGCCATCCATCACCCACAGTCTGCAATGTAATAGCATCAACATGATACGGGATAAAGCTGCTATGCGGACCAGAAGCATGTCCTAGTCCTTGCACGAGCATACCATGTAGCATCGTCTTCATTCTTTCCTTGTAGCTATCGTCGTGATTCCACATTCTCTGAATCGCAGTACCAATACCCATGTAGTCTGAAGCTATCACTGTGACTGTGTTGATCAAGTCCAGATTCGGTAATTGTCCATTTACGCCATCGTATACAATGTGAATCTTGTCGTAGCGATGACCGCCTGTTCCCGCAGGATAATCGAGCGCTACGGCGCCTTGAAGTGCTCCGCCGCGGATTTGTAGGTCGTCTACGAAGCGTGTGTCGTGTGTGGAGTGGTAAGCGTCGACCCAAGCTTGAGGGCCGGCGGTGCTGTCTGGTGTAATGACGAAGAAGATGTCTTTTGACCAGAGTGACCACCCTGTGTCGTTGTTAACAAGACTCTGCACTCAAACGAGTATTGTAAGACGTACGGCTGAAATACCGCGCCAATGTCAACACCAATGCAACACCGCTCTGGTTCAGGATATTGTCCATGTTCCTCCAAGCAGCCATCAGCACTATCGCTTCCGTAGCATCTGCTCGTGGGCCACGGAGCATAGCGTACACATTTTCGCCAGCAATCTGCTTGTTTGCTGTTTGGTACTGGTATTTCTGGCGAGCAACTTTGAGACCAATAGGCTTGAGGAAGCCTTCTAAAGCATCTGACACGCTGATAGCAATTAGCCTATAGCTCATATGATACACATTTTCTTCCTCCTTACATCTCAGGACTCTGCTCTGCTAATCCAGCAACTTCATGCCTAAACGCTCGAAAGACGTCGTGCTCGCTGCCTCCAAAATATGTATGGACCTGACCAGGTAGGATGGCATTTTCGGAAACGTAGGTTCGCCGCGAGTACTCATCTAGTGGGAGGAGACATAGCCATGCTACGCCGGCGATAATGCATAGGAGAGAGATGTAGGGAGGCAGGCGTGCTACTTTTGGGTGAAAGCGCAAGCTCAGCAGTGATCCTATGGTCTGAGTCAGTAATCACTCTTGAGATTGGATCAGGACAGGAAGCTTCATACATACTCAGCAGGCCCATGTCTGTCACTCCATTATACTATATCATAAGAAAGATGAAACATGATTCGAAACTATGAAACGCGTTCGGTGTTGAAATATCCCGAGCATAGAACTAGAGCTCTACATATGGAAAGGGGTTCAGGGAGCTTTGCAATGTCCTCTGATGTTGTCAGGCCGCCATATTTGCAGTAGAACTATAGCCAACCCTATAACAACAACAACCTCTTTTGCGCATGAAAGAGAATGCCGTCTAATGCGGTCAGCCTAAGTCTACCTAATCCTCAACGAATACGCGTCTACATCGTCCGCCTGCCCTTCTTCACCCGCATAATAGTCGTCGCCTTGATCCTGTCCTGGCTGGCCAGCTTAATAGTATCTTCACTCGTCACAGCCGGCGCTCTAATACCCAGCACCGTCTCCATCTTCGCCGGTGCGTCTGTCCCTCTGCTCCAACCAGCACTCCACTAACATCTCCCAAAGCATACCGCCTCAACACCTTCCCCATCGTCCACTCAGGCATCCTCTCCACCCTCTTTAGTCTCCTAACACTGACCCCCCTCCTCGAACGCTTCGAATCCCAACACGGCACCCTCGTCTCCGGCGCCCTCTTCCTCGGCCCCTTCGCCACAATCCCGGGCGTCCTCTACATCCTCCTCGTCTACATCATCTTCCGCCACGACACCTCCATCTCCGGCGCTTCAGTCTGGATCTACCTCCTCCTGTCCGCCGAAGCCATAATCCTGCACCGACGCCACCCCACTGGTTTCAAATTGGGCGATATCAGCTTGCCCATCTGGCCGTTCCCGCTACCGCTCCTCGTGTTTCTGCACTATTTACTGCCCAATGCGGTGCTGAATGATAGTTTGATTGCGGATCTTTGTGGGTGCGCGGTTGGATATGGGTTTGAGCTGGGCTATTTGAAGTTTTTGGTGCCCCCGGAAAAGATCCTGAGGTGGATTGAGGGGAAGTTGAATTTGTTGGGGAGGCTGCCGCATTATGTTAGTGTGGATCAGAAGACGTATGGCAGGTATGGGAGCGTGTTGCCGCTGGATGAGGATGGTGGGACGAGAGGGTTCAGTTTGGGGAGGAGGAGTGGTGATGGAAGTGGCAGGAGGGCGACGCCCGTGAATGGGGTTAGTGGGACTGCGAGATGATGGGGGGAGGTGTAGGGGTGGTTATATTGTTACTTAGCGCGTTTGCGCTGTGTGTACTACTAGCGAGTCGATTTGCGTGCGCTTCTGATATGGCTAATTACTGGTATCTCCTAGCAGTGAGTGAACGGCTGAGCAGACTCGAGTCGCCGGAGAGTGGGCTTGTGCCCAATTTCAGCGTGAAGGACGATCAACAAGCACTTATAAAAAGGCAAGAAGATGCAGGTCATGACGCCAATGCAACCGGTTGAAGCGAGATACACAAAAGAATAGTCTACACAAGCTGCTCGCTAATCGATCAAAACCTCCAACCTTCGCCTATACATACAGAATCTAGTGCCCGCACAGCTCACACCTCTTATTTACTCCAGTGTAATGTTGCAAATGAGCCTGCCAATCCAGTCTCTCTCCAGTATGAGGCACAGCACCCATCCAGCTCTTTACTACATTCCCTTGCTCATCTTTTTCATCCCAGCTCGTCCCCTTTGCTCTGAGCTCGGCCGTGATAGCATCGACGTCTACGTCCAGATAATTTGCTAGGAACTCACCAACTTCGGTATTTTCATGGTTACCTACCAGCGCTTTGGCAACTTTAGGATCGCTAGTGAAGATGTTGACATCGGCAGCTGAATGTCCATGACTGCTCCATCCAGTTTGTGATCGACGAGAGATGACATCTGCAAATGTCCAGGGAGCAAATACAGGCCCTTTTGAGGCGATGAGCTCGATTTCGGCGTCTGTGGCGTCGTACACACCAAGATATTTCGGTATTGCTTGGCGGACCCAGTCTTGTATTTCGTTGGGATTCTGCATCTTTTCGAGTACTTCGCCGAACCTTTGCGAGACGTATTCGGAAGAGTAAGAAGCATTGGCTAGGATCTCGGGATACCAGAGGTATTCAGGATATGTGAAAGGATTGAGCTCTGTGATGGTGTTAGATGTGGTGTATACAGGGTGCTGGACTTGAGCTTACGTCGTGATGTGGCGAGACCACCAGTTTCGTGGTCTGAAGTACTGACAACCACGCCCTGTGTATCGCTGTCTTCTAGAAATTCTAGTACAGCTGCGAATGCTTTGTCGTATGCAAGAACTTCATGAACTTGTGCCGCGGGATCGTTCGCATGTCCAGCATGATCAATTCTGCTACCCTCAATCATCAAGAAAAAGCCTTGCTCGCTGTCACGGGTTGCATCACTCAATGCTTTGATAGCTGTCTTTGCCATGTCGACCAAAGAAGGATACACATCTTCCTGGTGACGACGGTCAATCTCATATGGAATGTCCTCATCCGCAAAAAATCCAAGGAGTGGAAGATTCACAGCGCTGCCCAACTTCAGACCGTCAAAGTCGCTTTTGCCGTGGACGTACTGGAAGCCCTTGTCCTTGGCACGGCCAATCATATCTTTGTCATCGGCTCTACAACTACCTGACGTTGTGTTAGGCAAAAAATGACAGCGTCCACCTCCAAGCATGAGGTCCACAGTCTGGCCTAGAGGATAATCTCCCAACAATTGCTCAGCAATTCTATCCTCCTCCATGCGCATATTGACATGAGCAGCAAAACATGCGGGCGTGGCGTCAGTGATTCTTGTCGTTACAACCAGACCAGTCATGTATCCGGCCTTCTTCGCAGCCTCCATTACTGTCCCACATGGTGTATGATCTGGCAGCATGGAGATAGCACCATTATAACTCTTCTTGCCGCAGGAAAATGCGGTTGCGCCAGCAGCTGAATCTGTCACTAGACTTGAGCTTGATCTCGTCCTGCTGTTGCCAATGACATGGCTATCCAGTACAAGAGCGTCCGAAATTGGTAGACCGTCACGGAACTGTCTGAATGAGCGGGTCAAGGACAAAGATGTTGGGCCCATTCCATCTGAAACCATGAAGATGAGATTGCGTTTGCCTTTAGGGTGAGGAGAGTCGTCCTTTTCATTGTCCACTCGTGCTTGGTGATAGAGAACGGCAAGAACGACTAGAACGATTGTTGACAAGACTGCCCATATTGATAGACCTGCCACCCCCCATGTTCGCAGAGAACTGGATTTCTTATCTTGCTGTGGTTCTCCTGTTAAGAGAGCATCTTCTTCTGCTGCGACCGGCTCGTTGGAACCTTCGGAGGGTCGTGCGACTAGAAGAGGAGCGTCACCACGGGACATGGCGGACCTGTCGAGGATTGTAGGAAATAGGGTTCAAAGCATTCTCAAGTATGCTATGCTCGGAGATCGTGTTCGTCCATCTCGTTCTCGGCTCGACTCCGTAATAGAGTCTTGGCATTGTTGTGGTGTAAACAACCAACAAGCTTGAAACAAATTACCACGCATCACTCCTATCACACCTCTCACTATCGATTCTACAGATTTGCGAGCATCTTACGACCACAAAGCCATCGACAACACAACTCGCGGCTGCGAAATACCTCCAGCCATGGACGCTGGCTTGGGCGCAGCAAACTCCATCTCCGTCACCGTGCGCGTCAGGCCATTCACAATAAGAGAAGCAGCACAGATCACGAAATGCGACGATGGACCTACTTTCCTGGGAGACGGCTCGATGGCTGCTGCTCCTGCGCCCAAACTGTCGCAGAAAGGCCTAAGATCTGTTGTCAAGGTCGTGGATGAGAAATGCCTGTACGACTTATATATGTGAAAGGAGAAAGAACAAGGGATTTTACTGACATAATGCAGCATATTCGATCCTCCTGAGGACAATCCAGTTCAGCGTTTCTCCAGATCAATTGTACCACAAGGCAAAAGAGTGAAGGATCAGACGTTCATGTTCGACAGGGTTTTCGATGAGAATACCACGCAAAATGATGTATACGAAGCAACAACACGGCGGTTACTGGATAGCGTGCTCGATGGTTTCAATGCGACAGTATTTGCGTATGGTGCGACAGGATGTGGAAAGACACACACAATCTCGTACGTCTCTATCCAGAAGGGGTGTGCTTAGGACTAATGGAAACAACAGAGGCACCGTGCAAGCACCAGGTATTATCTTTTTGACAATGCAAGAACTCTTCGAGCGTATAGCCGATGTACAAGGAGACAAGACTACGGAGGTTTCATTATCCTATCTCGAAATCTACAACGAAACAATTCGAGATTTGCTAGATCAAAGCTCAATCACAAAGGGAGGACTGATGTTGCGTGAAGACTCGAACCAGGCCGTGTCAGTAGCAGGACTATCAACACATCACCCGCAGAATGTGCAGGACGTTATGCAATTATTAATGCAAGGCAATGAAGCACGTATGATGTCGCCAACTGAGGCAAATGCAACCTCCTCACGATCTCATGCTGTGCTGCAAATCAACGTCTCCCAAAAAGATCGAAACGCAGACGTGAACGAACCTGTCACAATGGCAACCTTGAGTATCATCGACTTGGCCGGCAGTGAAAGGGCAACAGCAACGAAGAATCGAGGTGAGCGCTTGATAGAAGGCGCTAACATTAACAAATCTCTACTGGCTCTTGGAGGCTGTATCAATGCGTTGTGCGATGCTCGAAAGCACAACCACGTACCTTACAGAAACTCAAAGTTGACACGGCTGCTCAAATTTTCTCTGGGTGGAAATTGCAGGACAGTCATGATTGTATGCGTCAGTCCATCTAGCGCACATTTCGACGAGACACAAAATACACTACGTTATGCAAATAGAGCGAAGAACATTCAGACGAAAGTAACACGAAACGTCTACAACGTCAACAGACACGTCAAGGATTTCTTGAAAAAGATTGATGAACAGATGGCTATGATCAACGAGCTGAAAGAGCAGGCAAAAGACTCTGAGAGAATAGCTTTTGCGAAATTCAAGAAACAAAACGAAAAACGTGATGCAATTGTTAAAGAAAGTGTTGCAAGAATACGTAGTGCTTACGACCATTCCACCAAAGAGCGCGAGGAGCGTACTAATAGCATGTCAAGATTGCGACAGATTGAGCGGAGGATTGCAATGATCAATTCGTGGCTGGCTGCACGGGACAGTGCCTACGAAACACGGCAGCACGACGAACCACCACCAAACATTTCTGCTATGCGCAAAACAGCGAACGGTATATTAGTCGAGCTTGAGTCCAGTAGGCAACACTACCATCAACGAATCACCAAGAATGCCTGGCAACGCTCGATAGACGCGGCACTTCAGACCGGATTGGAGCAGTTGAATAAGCTCGACACTGTTGCAGGTGGAGAAGCTGCTAATTTGATACGCGAGGCCGAAATGTTGAAGACAGGAGCTGAATTGCAAATACACAAATCGATCAGTGAGGAAGAGAAGGTTGGTGACGCAGCATTGATGCAGGTTCAATTACGAGGACACTTCGAGACTGTCGCCATACTTCTGCAGTTAGCCTCTCTTCCAGCAGAAGAAGCACTAAGAACTGGCAAGAACGTGCTTCAGACACTGATTAACGCATCTGCCGAAACGTCGTTCCAGGTTGTTAAACCGGATCGTGCTCTGCCGATAGTCGAAGCATTCCCGCCAACGAAGTCTGGAACTCCGAAGAGGAAGAAGCGGATCAGTTTGCTGGGACCACCACCGAAGATGTCAGACGTGGCTTTACCCCTCGCACAGAGCATTCTCTTGTCATCCTCGCCTATCAAAGCATCACCACGACGACCGAAAGCGAGCACACCAAAGAAGGGTAGAACAGTCAGTCCGAAAAGACGTTCGCCAAAGAAGAGGACCGTTGGAGTAACTTGGGCTGATGACACTGCAGATGGTAAACTCGAAGAATTCTCAAGAACACCTCAGCAGATGGAGTCCACGCCAGAACCTACATTGACTGAATTACCTCTACCACCTTTGATGCCGCCTCCACCCACTGCAGAGTTCAATACCGAGTTTCTATCACCACTCCGCTTACAGTCGTCTTCCGCGACGCGTGCTCCAGCAGGTCGATTTCAAGCTGGTTTCTTGTCGAGGAAGTCCGACATCATGACAGACTCTTCACCAGCACCACCAACACTCTCATTCCTAGCATCCTCACCAGAAGCTTCGCCACTACAAGAAATGACAGGTAATTCTGCTGCTGGTCGACGATCCAATGAGACCATGACTAGGAACGCATCCGACGACTTTTGCAACAATGAAAACAATTCCGACGGCGAAAAGCCCTGGACAGCAGACAAGGAGGAAGCAAGACAAATCAACAACGCCGTCAAACGTGCGTCTCTTGCTCGATCAAGTTCAACTCGAGACTCAACTGCTAGGTCGATCAGACGACATAGTCCTGGATCTGGAGATCGGACAGCAGATATAGGTGCAATGCTACCACCAGCTCGTCGTATCAGAGAAAGCAGTGTCTTAAGTCCGACTGTTGCTTCCATCACGAAGGCTATGGGTGGTATGGCTGTTAGAAGAACGACAGTGGGAGAGGTCGCAGGAATGCAGAAGCCGGCTATGAGGTCGACTAGTGGACCAAGGTTGAGTGTAGTGCCTGGAAGTGCGCAACGACCAAGTATATCTGGAAAGGGAGTGTGGAGGGCATGATCAGGAAGCTGAAGAGAAAGGACATATGTCATGGCAAGCTCGGAAAGACAAGATGTCTACGTTTCGTATTTTTGATTTTGCAATAGGCATCAGACAGGAGTTTCCGACGCATGGAAGGATTGTACATATTAGCATCACGATTGACACGAATGGAGGGCAGTGTCGATACAAATGAAGTCTCTGCATCAAAAGGATGTTGTCAAGCTTGTTGTTTCATGTTTAGCTGTATTACCCCGCATTTTCGGAGTGTTTCAGACCGCTGAGCAAACGACAACACATATATCGCTCTTATTATACTCTACACATCCTCCTTCCGCAACACCCTCTCTCGAGACTACAGTCGATTTAGCAATCAACCAAACCACCAACCTCCTCTTACACCACTTGTGTAGCCATATATCGTGTCAAACCATCACTACGGCACCACTACTCTCCTCCTATCAACCACCAAGTCTCCCACGTTCACCCCGCACCACCTTTCGAAGCTCCCTCTACTGCCCACCCACCATCCCATCGCTCGCCAACACAACCGAACCACAATGACAACCTTCCTCGAAAACCTCTGGACATCCATCTTCACTCCTGGCCCAACCTCTACCCTCCTCCTGGCCACCAACGTCTCATTCGGCGCTCTCCAAATCGTCCTCCTCGCCTTGCTCATCGCCACATACAGTATCCATTTCCTGGTCTTGAGCGTACTGAGTGCGGGGTTGTGGTGGAGTATTAATTGGTTTGCTGTTGAGGTTTCTGCTGTGAGAGCTAAGGAAGAGGAAGAGAAGCGGGTACGGAGGGAGAGGGGCGAGAACGTTGACGGTGATGGTGATGGTGAGGGTGAGAGTGGTGTAATAGAGGAAGAGGGAGAGAAAGATATGCAAGCGACTACTACACCAGGCTCCCCGCCGCCGGTGGATGCGATGGATGACGTTGATCGAGCTGCTGCTGCTGCTGTTGTCATGCGTCCACCACCGCCTGCGCCGTTCCCTTCGATGATGCCATTAGCAGATAGAGAGCAGGAGCAAGCAATGATGAACGAGCAAGAGCAAACGCCGACGAAAGGGTCGTGGAATACCAGTATGGCGGCGAGACTTGCACCTGGTGGGCCAGAGGAGGAGACGACGGTACGGAAGAGACAGGGCAAGGGAAGGATGGCGGAGAGTTTGGAGAGTGTGAGTACGGATAGTGAGTGGGAGAAGGTTGAGGAGGTGGAGGGTGATTTGTGAATTTGGGGAAGGTGTTTAAGGGCATGGGGGATTGAGGTTGGTATGAGAGCTTAAGATTGGCATGAGATTATGGGACATGATGTTGAGATGACATACGAAGTCGTGCTGTTTGCATGAGCGCGATGCTTATCCTGGTTTGCATGTATAAAAGAGAGTATTGCATGAACGGGGCAGGTTCTATTTGCACAATCCTCATATTGTAGATTGTAGACTACTTTGCTCTGCATACATATCTCATCACAGCCTGTGCACTCTAGATGCTCCTACTCCACCCCAAAGCCCTTCCTTCTCCCAAAATCCAATCATGGCACTATCATTCATCTCGTAAGCTAGCGGATAACAGCCTAAGCCTGTGTGACCCTCCTTATGTACTTGTCCAGCACAAACTCTCGCTCCTAGCCCTTTTGCCCAAAGCGCAGCAGTCGAGAGACAAAAGAATAGACACAGTAGACGAAAGGACAAGCTTGCTGGCTGGGGAAGGAATGGAAGAGGGTGAATGAACGGAATTAGATTGAAGCTGCCTCGGTGACTATCTTTTCCTTCGTCTACTGAAGCGAGTAGATCTGGTTGTGCAAGCAGCCCTATGTGGCGGAGGCGCTGGGGCCTGGAGTGGCATGGTAGTGAAGGCTACTGTACTACTACATACGGACAGTCTTGGGCAGGCTGGTGGCTGTGATTACGACTCGTTTGAAACAAGTGAATCATACATTTGGACGACTGGGTAGTGACGAAATGACAGCAAGTAAGGTCATTGGCGAGCATGCAGGTTTGGTCTCGATGTGCTGTGAAGTCAATATTTTAATTCCAATATCCCCTATAACTCCGACCGACACCCTCAAATGCTGTGTAAAGATGTTCTTGATGTCGTTGTTGTATCTGCCGTTTCAGTCATTTCCTCCATTCCTCATTCATGTACATGTTTCGGACTCCTGCGAATAGTACGATACCCTTTACCTCTCTTTCACTCAAGCCTCATCCCCACTCGAAATCAACTTCTCAAAACTGCTCCCCAACGGTCGACTTTTTCAAAATATCGCTCAACTCATTGAATCGTACTGGTTTCGTCAGAAACAGATCAACGCCGCTGGCAAAGGCCTCTTGTTGGATTGCGGCACTGCCTACACCTGTAAGCGCGATGATCATTGCTGGGTCTTTGGTATTAAGAGCGCGTTCGTGGGAGCGGATTTCGCGGGTGGCTTCTAATCCCGTCATTATGGGCATTGTGATATCTGAGATTGAGTAAGAGTTAGTTTTGGGGTTGAAGAAGATGTTTTGCGTGCTTCGTGCTGGGAAGTAGGCAGGGAGCTGAATATTGGGGTGCGTATTTCCCGATGATGTGAGAGCAGAGAACATACCCATTAGGATGACGCGAAAGGCGGTTGGCGCGGTCTTGAATATTTCCACCGCTTCGAGCCCGTTTGTGGCTCGCCCATAAGTATATTTGTTCTTCTTTGCAAAGGCTTCGAGCAACTGTTTTGGTTCTTCTTAGTAACTGCTTTCACGAATGTACAAAAAGGGAAGGAGAACCATACCCTTAAATTGATGGGATTGTCATCAACCAGCAGTATGTTAGCATGAGAATTTCGCAGCTCCGTTTCGGCACTAGGTGATGTTGGCGATGCTTGTCCTCTCGTCGGAGTGTTCTGCTGCTTCGTAGAGAGCTTTCGAGCTAGAGTGCTGACGTAGTCTGTATTGTCTATTGCCAGAGGACTGACAGCTGTTGAATCGACACTGTGGCTTTTGGTGAATTTAGGGAATTTGAAGCTCGTCGTTGGTATCTCAACGGGCTTTGGCTGTTTGAGGATTAACGAGTGACGGTCTAGCGCTGAAGTGAATGCTCGCATGACTTTTCGTGGTCCACATCTATGTATATTGTTAGTCCTTTCCAATAATGTTGCCCACACTTTTTCTGTGCGCGACGTCAACAGGTAGATTGTCTGAGGACTTACGGAAGTGCGAGATACTGCACAGAACGTCCACTTCTACCGGTCGCGGTTTCAAGCGCCACGGCAGTGGACGACTGATCACAAAGAAATACAATCGGCACAAGAGGCCCGGATTGTTTAAACGGATCACCATTCATCTGATCCAATATCTTCATCACACCAGAATGTCCATTATTCGTGATTGCAGGATGCACGATGCAGAGATCCGGTTTCTCTGGATGTCTCTCTACCTCTTGGATATTGCGTGTACTAATGACGTTCATCCGTAGTGTATCTGTGCACAGACGCAGTAAGGACTCTTTGAACAGTTGTTGAGCCTTTGTCGCTGATGATTTAGGTTTTGCGTCTGCCGCCGCTTGTGTTTCATCCTCGATTGTCGCATCGAAGCCCACCATGTGCAGAGTGAGTCCTCTCATACGACTAGACAACGATGACAACATCAGTTGCTCTACAGTATCTGCTGGTGTCTCTACTGGGTTCAATGGGATCGTGACTGTGACGTTCGTGTATGATCCTTTCTCGCTTGTGATATCAATCTCACCTCGGAGAGCGTTGACAATTTTCTTCACAAGACTCAAGCCCAGTCCAGTACCGGGATTGAGATCACTTTCTTGGGTGAAAGGCTGATAGATACGGTCTCGCAGAAACTGTGCGGAGATGCCTTTTCCAGAATCATGGACAGTCAGCTTGGCGTGCGAGCGCCTTGGTTTCCTACCACGATCTTCGCCTTGTGTAACAGTCAGAGTGACTGCGATGTAACCAGTTGACGTGTATTTGAGGGAATTGGCGATTAGATTCATGATTATTCGCCTCCAAGCTCCTGCCTGCAGGGCGAAGAATGCGTCATGAATCGGCTGAATGTTTACAATAATGACAACGGAGCCAAGAGCATAGACTTCAGCCACACGACCCTCGATTTCGTCGTGTACCGATGTTCCTAGACGCTGTTGACCAGCCGTAACAGCCTCGATGACTTCTTCCGTGATGAGACCAATGTCTACCTCGGACGTAAGGTCTTTGATAACAGCCTGACGTCCCTGGCGGGCCTGGCTGACGCTACGCGGACCGTTGCTATTAGAGACCTTGCTTGCATCCTTTTTGTTGAACGAATTGATTTTAGTAAAGTCAAGCAACTAAGACAACAGGTTAGTAACAGGAGTCATGGAAGGAGATAGAAGGTGGCGGTAGGACTCACATGGTCCATAATATCTAGCAATGTCTTTCCACAAGTTTCGATTGTGTAAATCATGTTATTCTGCAATGTCGTCATATTAGGTATTTCAGCCAATATCTCAACTCCTCCAAGGATGCCGTGGAGCGGCGAACGTAGCTCGTGGCTTATTGAGCTCAGCAGATCCGTCTTCGCCAAATCCCGTTGACGACTGTCGATGCGATCCACTTCCAACAAAATGCTACTGCAGAAAGCTGTGAGAAAACTCAAATCCTCAGTGACAGTAAATGCACGGTGAGGTGATCGTGTCCAAAGTAACATGCCAGCGTAAAAGGTCTCTTTTTTCGAGTCCCATAATGGCACAACAGCAATGCTGCGAGCACCAGGGCACATGTGAATAAGTGTTTCTGCATCCTCACGACGTCGCGCGCTAGTAGATTTTGCCAGTCGTGTGCGGCGTAAATAATGTGCTTTGGTCGAGCTCGCGCTCATAGCGCTCGCACTATTTTCACCACCAGAGACTTCGGAGGAAAAAGAACCGTCTTCCTGAAAGCTGAAAACTCTGCCATATCTATACCGAGTACACCAGCGCTTTAATATAGTTTGACGTAGAGTCAGAAACGATTCCGGAGGGCGATGCCCACTGATCGAGGAACTTTCTGTCATCGAGAACCCCAAAACGTCACACTTGGCTTGGTCTCGTGCTGTTTTGTTTGACGGAGCAGACGAACTGCTCGTTCTTGTACCATCCGAACCATCGGTACTGGATGCGCTTTGCGAACGCTCGCTGGACGAGTCCTCCTCGTCCACTAAACCGCCAAAAGAGGATATTCTAGCATCGAGAAGGATCGCACCTTCGACTTCAGCTGATTCTCTTATAATATTCATTGCTCGAGAGAGCATCCTCTCTACAGTGTCTTCCGTGTTACCTTCCTGTGGGTCTTCGCGTGCATCTTCTGTAAAGGTGACTTCTGAAATCGTCGTTCTTCGTACACCTGGCACTTTCTGCGATGAGGCAATTCGAGTCGCGGCGCTGAGACTGCCGGGTCGTGGCAGCCGCGACGCTTGCACCTTTGCGTCTTTGTCCTTGTCCGACCTCTGTTGTGTGTCATTCAGCTGGCCTTCGGAAAAATCCACAGGTCGATCAGTCTCTTGGGCTTCCAGATTGCCACCGAGATGTGCCTCGCGCATTGAAGCCTTGCCATCTACAAAGCTTGACAGACCACGCACCATCCGCTCGCCTCTTCGATGAGTCCTTTTCAATCGCTTAGATTCCAAATGCTGCATTATTGTTGATGCCACATCGGTCATGAATTGGATCAGAGTTGGATCAATAGATTGCCGTGGTTTGGTGTCGGTAATACCGAATGACCCTACAATGATACCCTTTGGACTTCTGATGGGCACACCACAATAAAATCTGGTCTCAGGCTCATGTGTATCAATCTGAGGCATATGCTTGAAACGATCATCATTCGCCAAGTCCATGACGATGAAGTGCGGCGGCGCTGGGGTGCTTCCATCGTTCGAGTCCGCCTCCTTGCGAATGTCATTCACTTCAGATTGAAATGCGTACTCACAAGGAGCACCGCGACCTCGCGTGATAATAGCATGCCCAAAGCGCAATGCATCACCCTCATCATGAACACCATCGGACTGCAGGGAGATAGTCTTGGTCGCTTCGGCAAGAATATACTGATTCTTGCGATCGAATAGCGATATAAATGCACGCTTCGCGTTAAACCTGAGGACACCGAGTTGCGCAAAGGCAGTCAAAGAAGCATCATTGGATGATCGGGCAACCTCTGGCGTGTCTGAGACAGCGCGTGGCGTATAGTATCTGCGTACAAAGATGAGCTAATGTTTCAGAAGCGAGACAAGGAGATGAGACCTATAGAATTCCCTTTCACGCGCGATGTCGGACACAGGCTTAGACATTGGTATGGCGAGACCTACATACGGGAGGAGCGGATTTCTGATAGAGAGGCAGCCTCCGACTGAGATGGAAGAAGTCAGCTGACTGATTGATCTGGAAACTCAGCCCGGTCGGTGGTCGTCCCAGGGGAAATCAGCAGGAGCCTCAGGACTCAGGAGGAACAAACAGTTTTCGACGGCTCTCCAAAATTGTGGTCAACAAGTCCATCTGAATCGTATATGGATCTGAATCGTGGCGGCAAGTTCTAGAACGCCAAGGCACTGTAATACCGATCAATCCGTACACCTTTACCTTCATCCTTTCACTCCCTCTATCCCACGACATGGTTACTATATAGATACGTCGCATCAGTCTCCTTTACGATAGCGTATATATAATATATGCTGTAATCCTTATATCTTATAACTACTATCGTCGAAAGCTGTAAAAAGCCTTTTTACTTCCTATATAGCCACCCTAGAAGTCGGCGGATGGTCGGAACCGCGCTTGTTATTCACCCGAAACTAGTGGTATCCTTTTGCGCGTCTATATCGCCGTGACATTGTGTTGTACAATTGTGACTTGCCCGAGTCCCCGATCTCGTGTCTTGGATATCGAGAGACAGCGGGGAGTGCGAGCACTAAAAGATATGGAAGGGAAGATGCTTGCTTGCTTAAAGCTGACGGCAGTGATGAAGCATGGCGCTACAGAAAAAGGGGTCCTGATTAGTAATTCATGGTGGCTTCTTCTTCTCTTGTTCTTATCATTAACATCTCCAGCATGTCTCAAGTAGATCGGACCCTAACTAATAGGAAGCGTGCTCTCAAAGCTTGCGACTCTTGCCACCGGAGGGGCCGCAAGTGCGAAAGAGCTCCCAATGAGGAAAAATGCTCGACGTGTATTAAACATGACGTGACCTGCACTTGGAATCGTGTGTCTATCAAACGTGGTGTCAAGCCTAAGAATGGAAGTGAACCACCGGTCAATGACCCCGAACACAAACTCTTTCGTTCTATTGAGATCTTGCTTGAGAACTTCTTCGAGTCCATCTATCCTGTGTGAGTTACTTTTCAGCAACCACGCACGGAGGTACTGTACTCATGAGTCAATAGAAAGATAACAGTACAAGAACAAGTCTTCAGAAAGCAGTGGCAGCAAGGTCACATTGAACCGCAGACTAGTTCTTATGCTCGCCTCATGGCGATCTGTGCCCTGAGTGCCAATCGTATAAAGAGTGGTGCCACTGTGTCTACTCGGGTCTTCACTGAAAGTCTTGAACCAGGACACTACCTTGCTGAAGCAATCACGTCAATACCAAATGACTACATGCAACCTTTGGACTTCGAGATGCTTCAAGCTATTGGGATCGTGTGTGTTGCAGCCATGGAAAGCAGTGACGTGGTACTCCTTCAGCGCTTCCTCGGGCTCTATCATGGAGCTCTCGCCCAACAAGGATTTTATAATGAACGGCGCTGGCCGCAGGGCATATCTGCAGTTGATATAGATGGATGAAGGAGACTATACTGGTATATGTATCGTCTTGAAGTGCATACGTCCTTGCTCTTCGGGCATCCTGTTCGTTGCCCCGAGCTACAGTCTGCAGTCGCGTATCCTGATCTTCCTGACAACGACTACACTGAATCAAGTCATGATCTAGAATGGTTAACAGGTTGGAATTTCGTGAGTAAGTTTTTTGGTAGATCGCTATGGATAGTGAAGTGAGACTAACGACCACTCTGCCGACGTATACAGGGAAATAGAACATGTCATAGCATACTATAAAGCTCGTCGAGCAGAACTCAACGCCTCAGCGCGTAGCCTATCCACGGCATTCATAGTAGACTATGATCCTCGGGCGAAGATCTTACTACCTCTTGAGCTAGCCTTCCAGAATTTGCCGGCACGGTTCAAGCAAGCTTTACCAATGTCACAAGATGTTCGACGAAATCGTTGTGGCTTCCAAGCAGCAAATATAATTGCTACATTTCAGGTCTGCTACACGCTATATAGTCAGTTTTTGATGCTGACCCTGCTAGCTGTTACGGATGTTATCGTACACTGCTGATGGCAAGACACTGCGCGACGCCTGTCGGACGGCATTGCAGCTTATCAATGAGATCTCAACCATTCCGGCCGGTTATTTGAGGTCTATGGGCTCGCCAATGGTAGGCATTCACGAATGCAGTATCAGCAGAGGCTAATGTGTCTTCATAGCTGCAAGAATTATCTGGACTTGGACATATGCTCAGCAGCTTCATCACGGACAAACTCTCCCTGACTGATTATCAAGAACTGCGCACAGTCATGTAGGTTTAGTGTTAGTTTATGCTTCAACGTAGCGCACTGCTTACACTGCTTAGGCTAGGCATGTCCGAAATGCTCAACAACCTAGCCTTGGGCTTTCCTGCTGCCGCGGAAGCCAGTACACGTCTTCGAGCCTACGTGGAGGACATCGACAGATACTTGGGCATGCAGCACACCAGCGAGCTATCAAACAAGATTAATGCTGGTGATGGTATTCCTAATCAACAACCTATGGACCAGACTATACCATGGGATTTGCTTCAAAATCTCCCGTGGGACTCGCCAGATTGGGACATCTCCGAAGCAATGCAACTGCCTTGACATGTCTCCTCATATAGTCAACTACTCTTAAGCCTGGACTTCTCCAACCTTCCAAGCACTCTTCTGCTTTGTTGTCCTCCACAGATAGTATTCGCTAGCTGTTGTGACGGGATACCTGCTAGGGTTGCTTTCGCTGATACATGTAGGCACCGGAGTAATCGTACTTTGCCTGTCAAATCCCCAGAAAAACGGAACAGAGTATCTTTCGCGGCCATTCTTGTTGATCACCCGATGTACAGTGCTCACGAAGAAATCGTTTGTCTGTCTCATGAAGCAGTCTGCAATGTTCACAATAAATGCTCCTGGTAAAGGATTTACCTGGATCCAGGTGCCGGACTTGCTTAAAACTTCCAGGCCTTCACTATCCGCAGTGATGATAGTGAAATATTCCACATCAGTATGTGCTCCAATGCCGTTCTGCTCGTCTCTGGATGCCTCTTGCTGCGGGTAATGCACTATTCTTGCGCCCGCTTCAGGCCTTCGGATGGCATCGTCAAAAGAATCCTCTGGTACGTGAAGTGCCAAAGCAAACATACGAGTGAGCTTCCGAGCGAGCCCAATCATTGTGGATTCATAAGTACATAGAGTATCCTTAAACTCAGGCATCTCGGATGGCCAGATATTGATCTCTGGAATTGACGCATCAGGATACTGCGGATCATTGGCAGCGTTATAGTTCCAGTTGTAAGCTTCATACAGATCTAGGAGGAAAGTTAGCTTCGGTCTTACTGCGAATTGTCGGTTTGAGGCTTCTAACCTCTCTTCTTCCACCCGTTCGGGTTATAATGCTGCATGGGATGATATCCGCAATACTCTCCTGACATAAGGTCTGTGCAAACTTCCATCTTCTCCTCGCGTGGTCGTGAGAAGAAGGACTTTGCGGCGGAGATGACATTCTCGGCCTGTGTCATGTCGACGCCCTGCAGGAAGGAGTGAATACAAGCTGGTACTAGGTAAATGAGTAATGGTACAACTTACATGATTCACAATTGAGAAGAATCCTATATCGCGAGCAGCATGACGGATCTCTTCGGCGATTGCTTGGCGGTCGGCCAAGTTCTCGCTGTGCATGCGAGAAACATCGATCGTGGGGATCTGCTCGTTTGCACTCGAGGCATTTGACTCGAAGGTGAAGGTCTTTCCATTGGTAAGAGTCAATGTGTGAGGAGATTGAGTATTCATCTGCGTAGTGGTAGTAGAAGACATTGTGTTGGGTGTGGATGATGTCAATGAGGCTTTGAGGAGAGTGACAGTGTAGGTGCAAACAGTTTAACACATAATGGGAGGACGATGGTCTGCATATCTAATGAGTCCGTGGACGCAGCTGCTAAATGGCGGCTCTTTCCCATTCGCTTGTTATCTCTCGGTGGGATGAGCACCACTGGGATATCTTAAGGTTCTTTTTGGTGTCTGGCCTAAAGTATCATTGGTTTTGAATGTTCGGATATCTCCAGTCGCTTGTGTCCGAATGTGCGACACCTCTATCTTGGCGATAAGCGGTGCATAAATTCGAAATCTCATTTAGCAGCATCTTCTTACGTACAAACGCTATCTCTCAACCACAATGCTTGCAAGCACTACGGCAGAGGAGATAGATAGGCACGATGAACTGTCGAGCATCCATATATCTTCAGGTACTCCTCACAGCAGTTCCATCGTCCTTCTTCTTGGCCGAACACCTTGAGGAACGTTCATCATCTTTCTTGCTCTCCACAACAGCATGCCACTTTTTCAACGAGTACTCACGAAGATCGAAGTCAAAGACGATGGCGTTGCCAACCGTGAAAAACGCATCAATCTTGATACCAGGCCTCTCGAACCTCATCGTCGTACATTCGGTCCGTGGCAGTTCGTCAGGCTATGGGTCATCACCGGCTCATTCAACATCGGAGGCTGGACCACTGGATCATCTCTCATCGCCTTAGGATTGAACGTGTGGCAGGCAATGCTCACAGTCATCCTCGGTAACCTCATTGTTGGCCTTCTCTGCATCTGCAGTGGTGCTCCAGGCGCCAAGTGAACATCAGCTTCCCTATCATCCAACGTTGTTCATGGGGTACCCGCGGCTACATCTTTATTATTATACAAAGACTCTTCCTGGCGTGCATCTGGTTCTCGACGCAAGTTTTCTGGGGCGGCCAATGCGTGAAGGTATTCCTCACTGCGTTGTGGCCATCCTTCGCCAATGTAAACACGCCCTTGGCCAACGGCACGATGACCACTGGCGATTTCGCATCTTTTATCATCTTCACACTTTTGTATCTCCCACTATGCTGGATCAAGCCAGAGAAATACAAGGTTCCCTTCATGATCTCTTGCATCCTCGTCATCCCGACCATCTTCGTCTCTCTGATCTGGTTTACAGCAACAGCCAAAGGTGCCGGTACACTGGTTCACAACGTCAGCAGTTTGGCTGGCATTACGCAAGCGACCGGCAGTCGTCTGGGCTGGATGATGGTATTGGGCATATGCACCAATATAAGCTCCATCAGTGTACACATCTTTGTGCAGTCTGATTACACCCGATATGCACGGAAACCCAAGGACCAAATCCTTGCGCAACTGGTCATGGTTCCATTGGGAACCATAGTCGTGGCTCTGATCGGCATCATCTGTACTTCTTGCGCTGCACAGCTCTTTCCAGAACAAGAAGGTACTCTACTATGGGCACCTTACGACCTTTTCAGTGCTCTCCAGGAACATTACCACAACTCCCCTCGATCACGAGCGGCCGTCGCATTCGGGATACTCTCATTCATGGTTGCACAATTCGGTCAAGTCGTCGCTAATAACGGTGTATCTGCCGGGATCGACCTATCAGCGCTCATGCCACGCTTCTTCACCATTCGCCGCGGCATGCTGCTAATGTCTTGCCTTGCTTTCACTATCCAACCTTGGCAACTTCTCAATGGCGCAAGCAAGTTCCTGACTGTACTTGGAGGCTACGGAGTCTTCTTAGGGCCAATGACTGGGTAAATAAAGAAACTGGAATTCCAGACCTTGGAAATCTGTGAAAACAACAGCTAACATTACTCACAGAATCTACTTCGCCGATTACTTCCTTCTTCGCCAACGGCAGATCAAGTTGACCGATTTGTACGACAGTAGCCCCAGGAGTATTTACTGGTTTAACAGTGGCGTGAACTGGAGACCTTTTGTTGCTTGGGTGATGGGCGTGTGGATTAATCTTCCTGGGTTTGCGACGTTCGTCAACTATGGTACGGCGAAGACTTTGACTGGATGGTCCGAACTGTACGACATTTCCTACCCACTTGGATTGACTATATCGGTGTTAGTGTACATGCTGCTGAACAAGTTGGCTCCAGTGAGAGGATTGGGAGAAGTAGACGACTTGGATTACTTTGGCACTTTCGGACCTGCGGTTACTGAGGGACAATCGGTTGAGGAGGAGGATGTTGAGGCTGAGGCAGTGTATGGAGGCACCGCTGGAATGAAAGGTATCGAGATGGAGAAGAGGGGTTGATAATGTCTCACACTATAAGCCAAGCTGTACGTACACGTGTATCAATGGTGCAATGCCTTTACATGACCTCGAGGCACATGTATGTATCACCTCGTGCAGAAATTATGGTTGTGTTTCCTGTTCTAAGGTGAATTGTCTCAGTCAAGATTCTGTTGATAAGTTCTTCCTTCAGAAGCAACACAAGGACAACAATTCGGGTCAAAAGGCATAGTCCGCCTGTGCTCTTTCCAACGTCAAGACAACCAGGAGTGGTGACAAGCTGCTCTCCCTCGGCAAGACTGGTGATAAGAAGCAGCCATACTATTTCGCCAGCTTCAGCGCTGTCAACAGTGGTCTTCCACTCATCCGCTTCTCCCTAGGACACGACGGGCTGAAAGAGCTGGCTCCGGCATATCACATAAACCTCATCGAAGCTTGTGAGTCACTGGAGATCGACACCAATCCGTCTCAGGCACTCATCAATGCACACCCAGCCATTGACAACAAGCAACATACTCTGGTCAAATTCAGGCTCCGATCTGGCAGGTTTGCAGTGTTGGAACCAAACACCATCTCACCACAGACGAGGAATGCTTGTAAAATTCTTGCTACCATGACGGAAGGAGAATTGCTCGCGGCCGAATCCGGTCCTCAAACAGCCTCTTGGTTCGACACCGTCGGGATGCACCGCCATGCTTACGCCCTTGGTCCCAGAACCTTTCTGGTATCATGTGTAGCAATTCGCGAAGAATATCGCTACGGACTGAGAGACAGAGAGAATGAGTGTACGCATTACACGCTAGTGCTGTGTAGCTAGTCAAGTGAGTTGCGTAGTCGTTGATGAGATGATTGTACTCAAATATCTCCAATCATCCTTGATTGAGAAGATCTATCACTCCATAGTAGAGCATCATGATGATTTTTATACGAGGTGAGTCATATAGATGTCTCATGTCGTACATAAGCCAGTAGTAGTTGAATATCCCGAATGTATCATTCTGAGAAGATCCGCTATAGAATAGGAAATATCATGATATGTTTTGTACGAGGTGATTCATGTAGATATCTTGGATTATTCATGAGATGATTGTTGTCGATATCTCGAATGAATCCTTGCTGAGAAGATCTATCATGGTTTGAGAAGCATCATAGAAAGTCCTGTACGAGGTGAGTCACATAGATATTTCATATCGTGCTGGAGAAGAAAAGATTGATATCTTAGATGAAAAACTGCAACTCTTTGGCTCGTGTTACCCGCCTTGATTGCCCGAGATTTTGTTAACACAGCGAAGTAATTACGAAGCGCAAGTGGCAAATTCATGGTCACGACTTTCCATCCCACAATGGATGTTCTCGGTCAAGAATTAGCAGTGAGAAGCACGCTGCTTGATCTTCTTGAATGCTGCGCTAGAGTCGTGTAGATATTGTATGTTGTCGTATTGGTGATCTAATGTCTTGAATATGGAGAAACAAGCAATCGAATGCGGCGAGCATACACGATCAAGATTATTTCAGGAGTGTATCAGCAGTTGTGAGTATGCTATATTCTGCCAAAAAAATGATGTCGATATTTGACTCATGTCCTCAGGGACTATTGCTGTTATTTCGACTTTACATTATTATCAGGAGACGGCAAGCGATAGAAACTCCTCCAAGCTGGATACATACTCATATGATGCTCTCCTTAACCGTGCTTCTCAGGTTGTGAAGAATATCGCCAATACATCCAGGTAGAGCTTACGGAGAAAAGCAAGAGTACTAGTCTTTGATTACCCATGTTTGAAAGGGGCTGCTTCGGAAGTAGCTGTTCTGAGAGTGAGATGAAGTGATGCAATAAAACGAGGAGGAGGACGTGTCAAGACGAGACGAGGTGAAAGAGGAAAGTGAGAATAGTGGTAAGCAGAACCAGAGCGACTTTCGCATTTCTTTGCCGTGCGAGCTATATTCGCAGCAAACACTTCGTAGTACTTTAGATGACGAAGACGCGACGTATCGGATTTTGGGAGCATGTTCTCTCTGGGTAAGCTTCAACTTCGTCGCATAGTGGTCGAGTTCGGGTCTATTCGCATTAGTTCCTTTTGCTGTATTCCAAACTCCAATCTCATCTCCAGCGAGCGACCTTGCATACTCATGTGCCCCCCAACCGTAGTCCTCCCACTGCTCCTCACAAGACGCCACGTCCGAAATTTTGCGACCATGCAGCACGACTGAATAACTTGTCAAGTCCATGTCGAGGCTGCCTGTGAATGTGGAAAACGTATCGTCTTCGAAGGTGAGGTAACCGGACATTGGTCCAGGGTTGATTTCACCCTCGCCTGTCTCGCGACTTCTGTAGACGGTATGAAAGTGGAGGTTTTTCGTTGATGTGAGCTTCGGTTTTTGGGACTTTGCCAATGCAAGTTCGGAACCTTTGCGTTTCTGCCCTGCTTTTGCGGCAGACATGGCTTTGTTGTCCTCCTCGAGCTCGCTGTCCTCATCTTCGTCGTTGTCCTCATCGCTTTCGCTGCCGTCAATATACTTTGGCAGGGCTTCTTTCATTTCACTTAGTTTCATGGGTCCTTCCGCAACATCGACATTGAATGAACCGTCGTACACTCCCGGTTGTGAAATACTTATAGTCAACGTCATGTCATCTTCCTTGGTCTCTGGCCACTCATCTTCAATACCCTTGCACTGGAGAAGGTATTGCCCGATTGGAGAAGGGACGACTTTGCGTGTCTTCGAACCAAGCATGCGCAGATATTCTTCGTGACGGTATGTTCGCGATTGCTCTCGTTCTTGCTCCGCTTGTCTCCGGGCCTCCTCTGCCTGGCGGACTGCCGCATGACGTCTCTCCCGCGCTTTCGCAATTCCGGTCTCGTCCCAGGCAATCAACATCGTATCACCTTCTCTCTTGCTCATCAATCCGGGTACTCTACCAACTGCATCAGCCAGGAGACTAACACGATAAGTACTATACCTTGGCACGGGGACCGCTAGACCGTCTGGCGTCAGTGTTTTGTCTGGTTTACCGGCAGCATCGAAAAAATAGCAGTTCACCAGCTCAATCTGTGACTCAATCTGTGTCGAGTCGGCCAACTCGCTTAGCGGACGACCTCGTACCCATTCCCTCCGCATCTGTGCCCATTGCCTCCGCATCTGCTGCTCTAGTTCCTGGATCTGCATCGGGACGGAGTCGAAACGCCCAGCTGCCAATGCCTTCTTCAGAGTATTCACGCCTTTGCCATCGTATTCCATCCCATAGTGCGTGAATTGAGACACAACAAAGCGAGAATTGTCGCGAGTTACCCTCTTGCCCGCGGATGTCATAGTAGGGATAAACATTCGTGAAAGCTCATCCTTGCTATAGCGCTGTATTCGTCCGGGTAAGGCATAGAAGCTGCCACGGCACGACTCGAATCCGTCTCTCTGTATGGTAGTTGAGCCCACGGTGAGTGTTCTTAGGGTGCAACACAGCTGACAGATCTAGAGGTACATTATATAGGTACAGAGAGGCCAGGAGGATAACTAATCAGAAGCTCCGGAAACTTCTCCTTAAATGAGGTAAGCCAATCATGTGGAAGATGTCCATTGATGTAAAGAGATGAGTGAGTATTTGTACGCAAAGAGTGTAAAAATATGGCCGCGTCTTAGGGCAAAACTCAGCGATACGACATACGATAGTCAGCTTAAACAACTTGCTCAAGTTGTCGCAAGCACACCGCCCGCCCTTCAACCGGTCTAAGCTTAAGGTTTATTTTGAGCAGACGAAGAGCCCCTCTATGCGGCACAATTTGGCAAGAAAACATAGGCTGGAGAGCCCGGGGCGAGACTGCTCAGGGAGGAGAGAAGACGTGCGGAGTATCTAAGAAAGTGTTGTGCAGTTAGCAAGGTGGCAAAGCTCTGCAGGAGCCAAGAACACAAGCATTTCGGCCAAGTGCACCAAGCTTTGCAACTTCAACTCAACTCAATTCGACCCTCTACAAGACAAATTCTCATCCTCTCTATATTGATATTCATGTTTGTGTGTTTTGAGCAGGTTTGTCCCCGCTGTCAGCTTGCGCACCGTTTGACTGTTGAACTCGCGACGTCGGGCTTCTTTGTTCCGTCCGAAAAACATGCTCATTCATCATCGCGAAAAATGAATAAAAGACAATGCCATACCGCGGTGAATATGCCTCCCTGCTACAACAACTGTACAAGTGGTGATTCTCTGTTTCTCGGCGAGCATCTACATCGACAAACAAAAAATACCCGGACTTCTTCTGTCGACACTAACACTGTCATTATTGTCTCAATCTCGGGGCATACCTGCATGACTTAGAAACTAAGAAAGGTTCCCCCCTCTTCCACCAGTATGGACGGGATGGGCATGGAAATAGGTGGCGATTCGTCGTCGTTGACTCCGCTAACCTCTGCCGGTGTCGACTTTAGCAATGCAACACAAGCCGCGGACTTTCTTGCGGCCATGCTCGATGACACGGTCTATCAGGTCCAAGGTAATCAGTATGCACGGTACTTCTACTACTGCGTGGTTGTGGTCATTGCCCTGTTTGCAATTTCGAACGCGTACATCAAGATGCTCGAGAAGATCAGGTTGGTGGTAAATACTCTTTTACTTGTAAAATAATACCCTAACAAAAGCTCGAACAGATTGCGCAATCAGTTACACTCATTTGACATGCTCATAACACCTCTAGCAGCTTTGACAGCCGTCGTCCGCGAGTCTAGCTACCCTCAGCTGCGACCACTCACGCTTTTCCCTCACTTCTCTTCGTCTCTTCTTATCAAATTCCCGCCATTGGGTACTTTGATCCTGCTTTTCTTATACTTGGCTTCCCTCCTCGCTCTCGAATTCACAAACAACGACGTCCAGGACGCCACGCACACCACCTCGATAGGTGTCCGAGCAGGCTGGCTAGCCGTCGCACAATTCCCGTTGCTGATCCTGCTCGCGGGCAAGAACAACCTCATCGGCCTCTTCACAGGACATTCCTATGAAAAGCTCAACGTCTTCCATCGTTGGGTTAGCCGGGGTATGCTGCTCATGGCCACAATACACTTTGCATCTCAAAGCGTCGGCTGGGATGAATACGGGCTCCTGGAGCTGGAATGGAGCACGGATACCTGTCCGCCTACCGGTATTGCTGCGTATGCGGTTCTCCTCTGGTTGAACTTGAGCACCTTGGCTCCGCTGCGAAATCTGGGTTACGAGTTCTTTGTTGTGCAGCATCTGCTCAGCTTCTTCGGGTTTGTGGTCGCGATTATGATGCACTTGCCAACTACAGCGCTCTACTCGCGTGTGTATGTGTACATTCCTATAGGACTGTGGTTTCTAGACCGGGTTATCAGAAGTGGCAGATATGCTGGGAACAACGCCGGTGCGCCGGCCAAGGCAACAGTCCTTCCAATGGAGGGTGGTGGCGTGACGAAGATTGTAGTCAAGACGACGGGCAGGAAGCCCATCAAGACCTGGCAGCCAGGCGCGTGGGTGTTGTTGTCGATACCAAAGTTTGGGATGGGACAGAGCCATCCGGCTACGATACTAAGCACGCCGCAGAGCCACGGCGGGGATATGGTGTTTTTGCTGAAGCGGCAGAAGGGTTTCACAAAGAAGATCCACGATGTCGGTGTTGTTGAGCAGGTGATACGAAAGGCTGAGGATGTCACGATCACTACTACAGAGCGAGAAGAGGTGCAGCAGGATGCAAGTTATACCGCACTCATCGATGGCCCCTACGGGACCACGCTATGGGACGCCGACCTTACCTCCTACACCACCGTCCTCCTCATCGCTGGCTCAACAGGGATAACATACACTCTCTCGCACTTCCTCAACCTCGCCGAGCGGTGTGCAGCGGCTGCCGCTTCACAAAGCACGGGGGACATCGAGAACCAATCTCCCTCACAACCTCCCTTCCGACTCCGCACTCTCCACTTCATCCACATCATGAAATCCATCCAGCACACCTCCTGGCTTTCCTCCGAAATCCAATATGCCATCGACAGGCTGGCAGCCGCAGGTATACAAGTCATGGTACGATTCTACGTAACCTGCGACGACGGATTCACAGATGCCACAACAATGGCCCTGGACGACGGCGGCAAGTTGAAGCAGTATGGCTGGTGCAGGTGTCAAAAGCAGTTGGGACCATGCTGTTGCACGAGTTTGGTTCAGGAGCTGGAAATCAACAAGGCCGTGAGGACGTTTGTTGCACAGCAAGCAGCGGCAGCACCACCACCACTACAGCAAAACTCCTCGCCCATTATTATTGCAAACGACGAGAAGAAATCGCTCATCGCAAAAGATTTACTCGTCAACAGCAGTGACGAAGAGATATCCGGCGTCAACACTCCTTCACCCCTATCATCCCCACCACAACCACGACGAGCCGACATCTCTCTGATATCCGGCCGTCCCAACCTCCCTTACCTCCTGCACTCCGCGCTCTCAATGCCGTTAGCCCACAACGGTGAGACGGCTGTGCTATGTTGTGGCCCGCTAGGCTTGACGTCGGCGGTGCGGAATGCGGTTGCGAAAGTCAGTGATGAGCGGGCTGTGAGTAAGGGGGGAGGTGGTGGAGGGATTGTGTTGAGGGTTGAGGGGCAGGATGGATTTTGAGATTGTTCGATAGGGTGGCGTGTAGTGGGCATCACGTCGTTGTTCGTGGCAGGACCGCTGTGTAGGGTACCCCGACTCTCTTTAAGCTACTTACGTTATGCCCTTCTCTAGTATCTTAGGCTCTTCCTCGATTGATATTTGCATTTTGACACATCCGTTTCATCCGAAAGGTTTACGGGCACTCTTCACAGCCGTCCTGAGGAACTCTGTTCCTTGGCCACAAATTCTGACGACGACGTGGCATAAAAGTTCTTTCCTGCTTTTGTATGCATGGAAAATAACACGTTAAGCTATTTCTAAAGCTGAAACACTGTTCCTAGACTGACCTTCCATACGACATTGCAGCTTGGCATCCTCATCTGTCAAAGACGTAGTCCACCCTACCGAGTCGCTCCTTGGGTACCACAAGACCTTCACTACGTTCAATGATCTTTCCCGCCTCCAACAAGAGGGTCGCAAGCTGGAACATGCTCTTCGCATCCTCAAAGTCGAATCGGCTGCCATCTATCTTTTCGTTCATATCGCTTCAGACCTCATCTAGGCAGACATTAAGCGTTTCCTAGCGATCAAAGATGCTAACCCTTCGTCATGTTGTATAGTGAATATGTTTAGGATAGAAAAAAAGAACTTATGGAACAAACTTCGTTCACGCTTGTCTTGTCGTGGTGATAGAACGGACCAAGATTACAACAAGACAGTGACCATATGTCTATGCGGAGTGCTACTTCAAAGGGGATGCTGACTTTCATTTTGGGAGAAGACTCTGTCGAAGGTACGCACCGGCGTGATAGAGCAGCTGCTTGCCTCACGACTTTACATTAACTTGGTCCAGGCATTTCGAAAGACAAATTCCCATGATGAGGTTACCTGAGAACACTTCAAGACGAAGACGTCTTCGACACCCTAAAATAGGACTGGCAGCCTACACGACCTAGTCGCTAACTTAATGAACCTCACTAACATTATGTCTGTTATTGTACGTATGTACTGGAATAGACTGTCGGACTCAGCAGCAATTGGTATTGACAATCTTCACTTCGCGTTCGAGAGCGATAGTGCCATTGTTCTTATCCGCCCTCTGTTATAGGCTCGTCGCCGTCTGGAGAGTGCTGTGAGTGCAGCAGAGGAGCTTGGATTCAGTGAGCATCTGGAGGTAGTCAGGGGAACTACCTTCAGCACAAAGCCTCCTAAGTTGCTCGTGACACCTGTAGCGCGGCTGCAACTTGCAAAAGCGAGGGTGTTCTAGTTTCTCGCTCGGGCTGTGATATTGCAGTATAGGGGATATACCTCACTACGTGTCTTTCGAGAAGGGCCACAAGAGCAGAAAATATTATGATCTGAAGGCGCCGTGGCACTCTTCACACCTCGAAGTGGAAGTGGAACTCGGCTAGAGTCGTACTAGGGGGCAAAAGCATCCCTGTCCTTAATGTCGCAACGGGAAAGCTATGTGCGAGTTTCGTGGTGTCAATTGAGATTGTGACAGATGCTAATGACTTCAGCTTGTGTGAGTTCAACAATGCCGTTTTCGTTACCAAGTTGGATCATGAATCGGAGGACGAGGCAGCATTTGTCCGTCTCCGGAAGAAACAGCCAAAGGACGCAGGCCATCTTCAAATTAGGAGGGATGCCCCTTCTGAAACGCCTGTCAGCGACCTTGATTATTCTTGCTGGCTGTTGAGAAAACACCTGGCTATATGCTGACACCAGTCGAGGACCTATAGGCGATTATAGACCATGCAGACGACCCCCGGATCCCTAAGGAGTAGACGATTTGCGATGCTTGTGAGCAGAGCGGTTGTGTTTGTTAGCATACTACAGATGGTTCAGGCGCTTGGTGTTACTCCAAGCTCCGACCTCGCTGTGTCAATTGTCGTAAACAGTTCAAGGGCTTGGGTGATCACAAAATTTGCACTCATGGTGGTGCGAAGGCTGGTCTCGACTTATATAACCGCTGGTTCTGTAATGTCGAGGAGAGGTTGAGGCAATGGTTTAATCTCATATCAACCGAATTTGGGAGATCAACAAGCCGAACTATTTTCACCTTAGAGAAGGCATCAGCGCTCGTCACAACCTCAACTAGAAGCTCGAAAGGTCAAAAGCGTTAATAACCTCCCTTCAGTGTCGTTCGGAACGTAACTAGACTAATCAAGCCGTTAGCGAAGCTCAAGCGTCACTAGCAGTGTTCACAACCTAGATTTAGCTGGATGCGTACTGTCAAGAAAGGCATGCGTGGCAGCTCCCAGATGAGCCAGTTGCGGACCTCTTCTTTCGAGCACTATTTAGCATCACAGCTTTTTAGCCAGAATTCCTGGAAATCCTACACCAATTTCGGTCGCCTGTCTGGAGCTCTGGCGCTGCTCTGTCTCATATCCTACAAGGAATAGTGCTGAGATGGCACGACGTAATAAGAGGAGGAGGAGGCTGTATCAAGACGATTGTGGAAGAGGAGTATCAGATCAATGACAAGCAGAGTCGCAGACTCACAGTGACGTTCGAATTCTTTTGTGTGTAATCTCTTTGCTGGTATTTAGTATCACTGCCCATGAGGAACTGAATTATGCTGAATATGTTCACCACAAGCAAGCTGTTTTTTTGTGCTAATAGAACATTACCTTTGATATACAGCAGACGGCCGCTCTCGACTACAGCGTGACTGCTCCTTCCACCCGCCCTCAATTCTCTCACTCCATTGCATCTCACTCACCTCCGCCCTGCACATAGCACACCCCTCCCTTCCACACTCAGTTGAAAGTGTTGACACCATTAGCCCACCTCTCAAAAACGCCATAATCAAACCTCCTCGCAATCTCCGCATACCCTTCCGGATTCGGATGCAAATAATCTCCCGAGTTGTACTCTGGATTCAACTGCGTATGATTCTTCGGATCTCTCAAAATTGCATCGAAATCGAGCACGGCATCGAACGTATTCGAATTGCGGATGAAATTGTTGACTTTGAGACGGGTTGCTTCGCGCGAAGGCACAGAGTAGGCTTGGAGTGTGCTGTTGGGGGCACCGAAGGGGGTGATGGTTGCGCCGAAGACGGGGATGTTGAAGGTGTGCATGCGGGTGACCATTTGTTTGTAGGCTTGTGTTAGGCGCTGTAGGCTATTAGCAGGAAGTTTGGGTGGATTGGATTCCGCCGAACTTGTGTCGCAAGGAGCAGCTGCAGTGAGAGACTTACCTGATACGTCACCATCTGACTATACTCATCCGTGCCCGCCGTCCCAATATCGTTCACCCCCTCAAAAATCATAGCCCACCTTGTCCCTGGCTGCGCGATCACATCCCTTTCCACTCTACTCGCTGCATTCGGTCCATTCCCATCATACAACACCCTATTCCCACCAGCTCCCTGATTACAGACCGCGATGTTCTTTAGATTCGTCATATTCTGCATCTGCGCCAGCACCAAATCAGGCCAGCGCGTGTTGGCATTATTAATGCTGCCACGTCCATCAGTGATACTGTCGCCGATGATGACGAAACTGCCCGTGTCGGCTGGTGACCATGTTTCAACCGCTTCGATGAACCACCAGTGCTGTTGCGTGATCACGTCGGGCCCAGTAATATTCTTTTGGTTGATCTGGTTACCATGCCCGTACCATGAGTTGACGCGGGAGCCGGGGTGGGAAGTCACGAGGTTGGTGGCCTGGCCGTATTGAAGGTACATTGTGATAGCGAGCTCGGATTGAGGGCCGATGTCGAAGTTGATGGGGTCCGAGACGGCAAGACCTTGGTCGGGGATGGTGATGCTACGGTTGCCGCTGAAGGTGACGTGTTGGAGAGTTTTAGTTTGAATCAGGCTGGAGCCGGTGCCCGGAGGGTTGGCTGGACCGGCGATGCTGCCGTTGAGGAAGGTTGCTACGATCGGAGGATCGGGTAGTGGTAGACTGGATGGGTCATTAGTCTATGGAGCACTATGTATTCACGCGTAGGAACAAGTACGCACGCAACAGTGACAGCCGTAATAGGCAAATCGACATTGCCAAAGCGGTTGCTGAATCTCAATCTAATCTGTGATCCGCCAATAGAGGTGTGAATAGTCTGACGAACGGTAGTGTTGAAGAAGACCAAGTTTGTCTGGTTATAAGTGCCGTTTGGTGGCAGGTTTGCATATTCTACTAATTGAGGCATCGATGTCCAAGTATCGACCCAATGGTAATTAGTAGTACCGACGGCTTGTTGCACTATTGGCATGGAAGCATTTTGAGCAGAAGCAATGGCTGATAATGCTGCAATTGCAGTGGTGAGAGATTTGAGGCCTATCATCTTGCGGAGACGGTGATGGAAGAGAGTTACGAGATACTTCACGACGGAGGGATGATGTGGAGGCAATTGAGGGTGGGAGGTGAATGATTATTATATATCGACTTTTCCTTTCAACGCTTAGGAAGCCCTGATGATCACCAGATCAAGCAACGAGTAGCGAACAGGATCGCCCAGCACACGTCAGTTACGCACGCTCTGTGGGCCATCTTAAAGCGAGAAACCCTACGGCTGCATGTCTTTCAGGCACGATTGACGTACACAAGGAGGAGAAGGAGGGGATGAGTGCGGGGTCTTGTCATCCGACCGAACTATGGCTAATACTGGCTAAATCACTAGTCGTCTCGGTCACCGACGACGGAGCAACAACAAGCGAGTACATTCAGCGTCGAAGCTGGGAGGCGCTGTGTGAATGTGTTTGGAAGATTTGTACATATCCAGCAATCGACGGTGTTAGAAGAAGCCGACACCATCATAGCTTGAACTGTCATGCGGATAACCCCCCACTATCCTCATGTCGTGGTTCCTCACTCTCCAAGCATAATCACAAAATAACTCCATACCCATGCAAATGACCTGGCTTTCGAATGAAGCAATCAGGTATATCATAAAGGTCGTAAAAACACCGGCAGCACTGCATCCATAATCTTGTGGCCGTCTCATTGGTATGCAGTTTGTCCAAGCACACCGTCCTCCATGCTGACCAGGAGTCCTGTTTGTATCTCACCATAAACTCATCTCCATATCCAACTTCTTCTTTTTCGTTTTCATACGATGTGATATTTCCGCTCATGTCGGTGGTCCATGTGATCTTCGAGTTTCCCTGGTGATTGCGTCCTCGAGAATTACCGGCTCATCTTCATCATCCTCTTCATGACCACCATCTGGACTGAGACCTAATCCGATCTTCCTACTTTCCTGCTCCGCCATCTGCTCACGTGCCAGAGCAACAAGGTCCGCAGCTTGAGATCCTTGTCTTTCTGCTTGCGGCCTGAAAGTTCTAACAGGTGATCGTGTTGGAGACATTTGAGGGATTCGTGGTGACACGCCTTTTTCAATTGGGGGCCCATCGTAAGGTTGCAAGTCCTTTGAGCTCGTCGTGAAGTGGCTGAGAATTGGTGTATAATGTTCACTTGCTGCGCTAACGCCACTCATTGTTCTCTCATGTGATGCAGATGGCGGTGCTGGTGCTGTAGGTGTCTCCATCTCTGGACTTGCTTGTCCCAATTCTGGACCTTCGCTTCCTGGTGACAGTCCAGGTATTTGGCCATGTAAACCGTGTAGACCTCCTTCTATATCTCGTAGCAGTCTAACATATTCTTCTGGTACCAGACCATTCTCTCCAGTCTTCGGATCTTGTGCCACTAACCAGCCTTGTCCATGTCGATAGCTCACCCATAGTACTTGTCCTTCCAGCAGTGGTAGCTCATTCTCGTTTTCTCTGGCAAAGTCGAACAATGCAACGGCCTTGCCGTGCATTTCTTCGTCTGGTGATGCAATGTGAAATTGGTACTCGCGAGAATACCTTGATTCGCCATCCTCATCGAAGGGCGTAGGAGATTGTGAATCGGCTTCATCTGAATCTATTTCGTCATGATCATCTGTTTGCGGTGGAAAGTATGTAGAGCTGGCCTCTGTTGTGTAGTTGTGATTATCCAGTGTCATGCGAGAAGTTTGCGATGCAAGCTGCGTATCTACAGTCGACCTAGTTCTTCCTCGTGGCTCTTCGGAAAGTGTAGACTTGCTCTTCTTGTGCTTGGCCATTCGTACTGTAGGGCTCAGCAGATCATCGTCCTCTTTCCATGGTGGTCCATCATGTGAAAGTTGTAGCTCCGTTGGAGACTCTACGCCTTGATCTGGCTCTCCGCCCCATCCACCTCTTGTCTTCTTTTGAGCTCTACTGGCTCGAGTTATGGTCTCGGTCGTGTGAGGAGCACCGTGGTGCTTGGGATCCTCAGGAGGATATGCGAAATCTCGAGTGACAGTCGTCGAGGATATGGAGGTGGAGGGACGTGGAGAAGCCTTTGCTCGAGGCATTGAGGGGAGTGCTGGGGTGGTCGTCGAGGCTGTAGAGGTGGAGAGGGGAGGGAGATCCGAAAGGGTTGCCCTTGGGGTTATCGAGCGAGGCTCGGTCGCCATGCTGGCCATAGTGATGTTGTGTCGAGTGCTGCTGCACTCCAGGTGCCTCCTTTGCCCGCCGCCGCGATGATCCTCCCGGAGACAGCAAGTTTCAGACGCGCTTACCTTAGCAATAAGTCTAATAGAGCCTGACAGGGGTGAGGAGAGTGCCCTGATACTTTAGGAACACGTAAGTGCTCCTCCTACAACAGCAATCTCAAGACGGCATGGATTAGGATGTGAGAGTCGTGAATGACAGCGCAAAGTAGTTTACGAGGAGAGAGTACCACAAATCTGAAACACACTGTTTGAACCCTAACCACTGTCGATTACTATTAATAGCTACAAAAGTGCTCCACCTAAGCCTCCACACTATACGCTGGCGGCACCTCAATTTCCTCAAACTCTTGCAGACTCATCTGGTACCCCAAGTGCCTTTTCAACAGCTCGTGCGTCACGAACCTCTCCGGGCAGTTACCCTGGTCATAGTCAGCGTGTATTCAGTCGACAGAAGAAGAAATTCTCATACCTGTGCATCCACAAAGCTCACATGCGGATTGACATCGCTGATCCTTTGCAGCTCGTTCGCATGACGATGATGGTGAGGACAGTCCTGCTAGAAGTCAATTTCTCTGTACTGGTGCGTCATTCTGTTAGTAGAGGACTTACATCTGCTCCAATGAGGAAGATAGTGACGTGTGCCCATTTGCAACCCAGCAAGTCCAGCTCAAATTCGTCCATATCTAACGCCTCGCCATCCAGCAGCAGTAATAGCCTCAAGATTGGTGTCTCAGGCCCAGCTTGCCAACCATACACAGGATGGTGCGTGGCGCTCTCCGAGTGCTTTCGAAAGTGGAGGTCTTTTACTGTTTGCCAACCGGTCATAACACGCGTACCACCACCAACCTTGACTTTAGACCAAGTAGAGTCGAAGTTGGTATGATTGATAGTCCCGATTATGGATGAGAAGGTCGAAAAGGTCACAAGATCATATCCATTGAACGCATGATCATGATTCGACATTGCAGTGGTGAACCGTCGTACGACTGCTTTTGCGACATCTGAATGGAGTTGGTTAGTAACACACCAAATCTTCATGGCGCTACAAATACTATACCTTTGTTCCTGGGTTGATGAGTTCGCGAGTAACCTGTAATGACATACTGGTTGTAGTTCGGTCTGCACGGCTCCTGATCCATAGACCCAGAGACGTCAAGTAGTATCATCGTGTCATCGTTGGGACTTTCGGGTCGATCTACTGGATTGTATGCTGGAGGCATTACCTGCTTCGAGTAGCCCTTCGAGGTGTTCTGCTTATGACAAGTATCGTCGTTGGCAAAGTATTCTGGCGGAGGCTCGACCGCACTGTCCATGCGCTGGCGTGCTAGCTGCATTGCTGAGATGAAGTCGGGCTTCAATCTAGGACCTGTAGTGCCTTCTCTGTGATTCAGCACCCAATACAACCGTTCTTCAGCAGTATCTTCATATCCTCGCCAAGCAGGAGTAATACCTCTCCAACCACCCGCAGCTTCAATACTGAACTTCAAAGGGTTCGAGAGATCCTTTGCCCAGGCTACAGGGATAGGTTCAAAGTATCCAGCTCGCAGAAGGTGCAAATATTGCAACGGGCTGCTCAGGCGAAGCGAGGCGATCTTTGACTCCATGCCTACTGCGGCTTGGTAATGTGACACGATTTGGCGCCATGCAATATCAGGCCATCTGCCAGCTTCTTCTGAGAGAATGTCCACGCGTAGCCTGGAAACAAATTCGTCCGCCTTTTCTTCCGACGACTTCATACCAAGGGCTTTCCGAAAGCTGAACTTCGACGACTTGGTAGGTGCAGGTTTGGGTCGTGCTGAAGGTGACGAGCTGCCCGCCTTTTCATCAGGATAACCAGAGCTCGACTTTGAATCACCATTATATGTTCTCTGCAGGCGTTTCTTCTCGTCCGAAGCTCTCGAGCCATTAGTCTGCACCATTTCTGGTGCTCTACCGGGTACTTCCCAGATGTTGAACTTTGGTTCTTTGTTGTCGACATTGGTTTGTGCTTTGACGTTGAGCTCTGCATTCAAAGCAATTGTTTGACGCGTCCATTTAGCGTGCCATCCAGGATCTAGTACTGATGCTCCTCCCATTCTACCCATACTCATCGACCAAGGAGACATGACTCTGAACTGGTAGGGGCCGTTACTAAAGAAGACGGCATTCAAGTTCGCATCAGTGTAGAACTTTTCTCCTGTTTCGTATTAGAGCTTTGTAGCTTGAAGATTGGCAGTAATACACAACTTACCGGGATACATGACTGCCTTGCACCAAGCCTCCTGCAAAGGAACGCGAGCCCACTTGGCTCGTTTGTAATTATGTATCGAGCAAGTGCAGATGAAGTCAGTCTCGTGCTCGGGTTCAACCTGAAATGATTAGAAGCAGAAGTGCACAAGTCTGAGCTCTGATATTACCTCTGTATTCCAGATACGATATTGCATTTGGATTTGCTGTAACATGTTTTGCATTTGCACCTAGAAGTATGTCAGTAATCAAGCATTTGAAGCATCGCTATAGCAGACCCACCTCATTCTTGGCACGAGCTTCACTTGCGATGACGAGCGGATTCTTGTGCACTTTGTGTGGTTGACTCTGGGTTATCGGCGGAGCATATGATGGAGGTAGGTAGTCCTGCGATGAGCCCTGCGAAGGATCCTGTGTAGTTGGTGGCAAAAATGCCGCAGGATCGTGGCCGAGATGATAGCCTGACATGTTTAATCGAAGACGACAGCGGATTTGCACTTGAAAACTTCAGTGAGCATGAGAAGACTGCTACAATAATGTATTGATGAAAGCAATCATGCGACGAGGCTATGCTGTGTGAGAGTTGATGGTCACACGATGGACTGTGGTGACGATGGCTGTCCGTCCACCAATTAGATCGTACGGTCGCTCTTCGGCATTCTCGCGTGTACGCGTTCACATGTAGCATGTATATAGCTCATACATTTCCCTCCTTTCGTTTGTTCCATTCCATTCACTTCTGCTGTAAACTCATGATGCTGCTACTCATCAAGATGTGACTTTGTATGCAACAGCCAAGAGACAAGAGATGTAGCATAGTGTCCAAGAACCTTTTTCTCCACTCTTTTCATGCCCAGACGCTATGTCCCTCTTTGTGTGTGGCTTGGATGGCCAAGCACTGCTATTGCTTCAGAGAAAGACAAGAGAGTCAAGATATTCCAATTGAAAGCTTGGCTGTTTCGAAGGACTTTGTGACGTTCTGAAGGATTTGGTGACCGTGCTTTACACACATCACGTCGTCAGTTACGACAACTTCTAAAATATTCTTCTAGCTGGATGGTGGAATATCATCTGAACTCCCATCTCCGATATGCGCCTGTCTCCTGAGCAAAATGGATGTGTAGGAAGACAGATGGTCACTCCCCTCATTTGGACTCATCAGATGTGAAGTGACCTGGCCCTTCGGTGTGAATCATGTCACAACTGCTGACAGAGGACCGGGGTGCTCTCGACATCCAGGCTCTTTCAACCTATGGCAATGGGCACATCCTGCTCTGCGCTAGTGGTGGCGCGCATAATCTTCATGCTAGCATCTTCGCTTACGCTAGAACGATAACCACGTCGCTGACTTGATTCGTTGATCATGCTTTCCGACCAGGTCTTGAGTCCTCGGCCTCGATATTCATGAGGAGCAAGTCTTGGAAGTTGTTTGACCTTCCTCTTTCGTGCCTGAGATCAAAACAAACTTCAAGCGCCAAGATGTTGCAACATACAAAATCTCCTAGTTACAACGCTAATGTCATGATTCGTACTTGTTTTGCTAGCTTCAAATGGCAAGGTACGCCTGGGCAGCACGAACTCCTGCCTCTCAGAGTTAGCTCAATATTCGTCCGCATACACTGAATACGCCAACCTTTGCCTACGTATCAAAACGACAAGCTTTATCATCTAGTGGCGAGCGCTAATTGAGATAACAGCTGCTATTCTACCTGCTGCCGTGGTCTCTGGCCAAGACGACGACCCACATCAGACCACTATAAGAACAGACTGGCAGCCTTCACGGTCAGAGATTCTTGAAACAGGAAGACGCTTAATCAACTACTTCTTTCTACATTTCAACCGTTTCATCTGTGCTGCAGTCACAATGGTTCGTTCTACTCGCGCCATGGCTTTCGCGGCTGCTGCTGTTAGTGTTCGTGCTGCACCAGCAGTCACTGATCCTTGCACGCTGTCTTCCAGCGCGTATTGGGTTAGCTCTGCGCAAGCACATGCATGTGAATTGGCGGTTCCTTTCAACCAGACTACCAGCCTGAGCGTTGTCGATACTGCCATCAAGGCTCTCCAGTACTATTCTACCGAGACCTGGTTTCTTCATAGCCCCAATCCAAAGATACCGCATGACTGGGACGTACGTCTGGCTTTGAACACTGTCAAGGTCAAGACCCAGGCTAGTGGTTACACCACTGATTGGTAGGATTAAATTGGCAATTTTACGTTTTGCAACTATTGACGTTGGTGAAGGGACTTCAACATGGCTGTCACTGACGCTTTTAACAACGAGTGGGATGGCCACACGAACTACATCGCCAACTGTGTGCAGTCCTTCTCATACAATCTGCCATTCTCCATCGCGACGTTGGCCGCGAGTGTGTCCGATACTGACACTGCTTATCCTACCTATCTTGTCAACTACGATTTTCCCAACCAGGGCAGACCAGGTAAGTCCAGGAATACTTAACTCAGAATAGAGATGTTTGTGCTGAGTTTCGTATCCCATCCAGGCCTTGAGGCATACTACCAAAGCCTTGGTTTTGATGCACGTAGATACGATGGCTTCCGTATCCTGAGTATCAACGGTCAAGACGCTTCCCAATATCTAATTGATCTTGCACAAGTATCCTCCATCTACAAAGGTTTGAGTGGTGGCTTCGAGACGCTCCAGCCTCGCTACATGCGTCTCATGGCGCGCTACTCTGCTGACACGCCGGCAGGTGAGTTCGCCTTTGAAGTTGGACGCTTCGGAATGAGATCTTTCTACCCTGGAGAAGACTCTGTATCTTTGGTTCTGCAGAACAAGGCCGGCAAGAGTGTCTCAGTCACCGTACCATGGTCTGCCCATGGTCTTAGCACTGGTAACACTACTGCATCTTTCATCGCCAATAGCTGTGCGCTCCCTGTCAGTGCTGCCGGCGTTGCCACTGTCACTGCCGTCAAGTCTCCCGAACGCAACGTCACCACAAAGATGGCGTTCGTTGATCCTGACAGTCAGAACGAGATGCGTGACATTGCCAACGTATACGCCAAGGCTAATAAGAGTTCCAACTATGTCAAGCCTAACCTCCAGTCTTATGGTCCCAAGGTTCCCACTATTGACATATACAGACTCAAGAAGCATCCCAAGGTCAGTCACGCCCTATATTGATGTAGTGAACAAAAACACTGACAGTGCACAAGGTTGGCGTCTTGTATATTGAGCAATTCTCTCCAGGAAATGGCCTCAATTACAGGGCGTACTTCGACGGTGTTTCTGATGCTCTATACAAAGGTCTTTCCGACCTGAAGAAGGACGGAGTAGAGTACCTCATTATCGATCAAAGTGGCAACCGTGGAGGCTACATCTTTGCAGGCGCCATCGCCATGTGGTCACTTTTCCCTCAAGATCTTTACCCAGGTTTCCCTGCCGTGTACCGTAATCTGGACCTCGCCAACAAGGAAAGCAAGCGCGCAGCCAATAAAAATGACTACAATTCCGAATACTTCTATGGCAACTACCGCGATCTTGACTACAAGTACTTGACCAACAACAAACAATTCATGGGCACCCAAGTCGAGCAAACCATCAACGGTGTCAAGGTAAGATGACCATGCTTTCAGTTTACCACACAATCACTGATTTTCTATGTAGGACTACTACTCAGTTCCCTTTTTCGACGACTTTGGCGACAACTCCACCTCCGTCACCTCCTTCACCGAACCTCCCTTCCCCGCCTCCAACATCGTCTTCGTCGCAAACGGAATCTGCGCCTCAACCTGCTCGGTCTTCTCCTCCTACCTCTACCAAAAACACGGCGTGCGCTCCGCCGTCTTCGGTGGTCTCCCCAACGCCAACCGCGACAACTCCCAATTCGACGGCGGCGTCAAGGGTTCCGAAGTTACTTCCCTCACTTCCATCCTCGCCGAGCTCCGCAACGCCAACCTGCAAGATGACCCTAATGCGCCTCAACCACTTCCCATCCGTGCCGCTAGCTTCAACCTGAACTTTAGGAATGCCCTGACATACACTGAGAAGGAGGAAGCGGGTGGTGAGAATGGGATCTTGGAATATGTGTTTGAGGAGGCGACGACGCATTATCAGTTTACGAAGCAGAATGTTGACAAGCCGCAACAGGTTTGGGAGTTTGTTGCTGGACAGTTCTTCAACAATCCCTCTGCTGAAACTCCGGTTGGCATTGTTGCTGATGCTGCCATGGACTCTGCTTAGGTGGAGGGTATTTATTCTGGAGGAGTGAACTGAAGTAATATTGTTGGAGTCTTTGCAGTGTGGTTCGTAGTCAGCATGATAGTGAACAATTCAGGATTTCATGCTTTTGAAGCAATCACGAACAATATATCACCACCATATAGCAATGTAAAATGCATACAATATGACTGCCAAAAGCTGAAACTTGGTTGGTAATCATTGTGATGTTTCAAGATCTGTAATCAGCACAGTACTGCCGATCTTGTACAACACAGCCTCGTCCGGCCAAGCCTTGCCAGGAAATTGCTTAAAAACTCTTGCAATCCCTTGTATCGTGCCACTCGTCAGATTACGTATCTTACCTATATCACATTGCTGCCAAACTCGCAAATAGGAAGACTGCGGACACGACTTTACCTCACTGTAGGCTGATTCGAAACATGTATGCAAAGTAATCGCTAATAATCGGTGCGGAGCTCTCAAACTCTTCTAGATTATGGTCGACAACGAAATGGCACAACTCAATGGCAAACTCACTCCAGCACCTTTACTCCCTACTACCAATAACAACAGCCCATCATCTACCACAACCCAATATCAACCTCTCATAGACCGAGCTCTGACTCTGCTCAAACCAATCAGCATATGCTTCCTTGTCGTCATCCTAGTCACAGTCTATGCCTTCGCACGATACACCGAGGCGCAACTGATTATCAAGTTCTTCGGCTGGAACAAACATGACTCTGAACTAGGCGTCCTATGTCTTTACGGAGTAGCGGCTGTCTTCGGCTCTCTTATTACAGCCGGGGTCTATTTGGACGGACCCGGGAAGAGCCTATTGGGTGGGAGCTATGGTAAGTATTATTACCATGTTTGGACTGCGATCGCGATGCTTTTTCCGGTGGCAATGGTGTTGGTTTTCCTGGGGTGTGCTTGGTTGGTGATTACTATTTGGCAGGGTCTATCTTGGTTGGTTGGGTTAGTTGGGATTGGAGGGAGTGGTGAGGGAGTGGTTGTTGCTACTACTGGGATGAAGTGAACCATGAGAGCATGACTAAGGCTTGGAAGACCATTGCGTGGTGAAGGGAGAATATACAAGCACTTCGATGGGATAAGTCTCAGAAAGGCAAATCCGAGATCATTATCCACTTGTCAGAGTAGGGTAGATCTCGAGTCAATCCCCCGGTCATGTAGTTCGGATCATCCACTTTCATGCTTAGCGACCCTGGTACATTCTGTTACACATTTGATGCAAGACATATGACAGGGTTAGCTTAGTGTCTCGTGCCAGTAATCTGAGGCTATGGGGTCGAAAAAGATGAAACACGTATGAAACCAAATCCTCCATCAGGGTTAGGAGAGCAGCCAGCTTTCCCCAGATTTTAACTCTCAGTAATGATCTGCTGCCTCCATCATCTGATCATCAGACCTTCCAAACAAATACCTCCTCGTACCCCAAATCTTCGCACCGAATCTACCATCTAGTCCACACCTTCGCCATCATGTTCACCACCCGCGCAACCTCGAACCTCCTCGCTCGCAACATGATCACATCTCCCGCATCTTCTATCCTCCGTCGCAGTTTCCAAACATCCAGCATTCGATCACAAGCAACAGCAACAGCACTCCCAGCAGTGAGGAAGCCTGTTGGTGCTTTCCGTGGAGGGTGAGTCAGATTTCCACTCCTATAAGTCAGAAGGGAGTGCCCTGCTTGGGCTACAAAGATGCAAAAGACAGGGAACAATTATGGGGGGACAGAGAGTGCAAGACCTTGCGGAATACGCATTCAGAGAGGCTGTACTGTTGATGCGCAGACGCTCGCAAACAAATGGATGGCGGAAGATAGAGCAGCATCAGACGAAGCAAAACAAAGCTAACACCATCACTCCCATCTCTACAGACTCTTCGGCTTCCTCCTCGGCAGCACACTCTCCGGCGCCGCAGTATACTACTACATCCTCGAAGAATACAGAGTGAGCAACTCGCTATTGACCGAGGATATATACGTACGTTCTCTTCTCTTCGCTTCCAATACTGTTTCAGAAATCGGATCCTACAAGATACAAGCATAGCAATCGTGTCAGGTTTAAAGCACGAAACAGGTCTGGTGATGAATTGTCAGGCTGACGGGTGTGGTTTTCGATATAGGCACTTCAAGCAGCAGTACAGAGGATAGAATCGTACACGAGGAGTCTGGAAGAGAAGATTGTCGAGATGCAGAGTAAGAGGTTGCAGTCGTGATCGATGTTGGTTGGCAAGCATGGAGCATAGCGAGTCTGGTATTCTATGATTGGAGCTCGAGCAAGAGAAAGACAAGGCTCGGAAGAGCACACTTTGTCGGAGAACGGCGGTGCAACAAGGATTATCAACAAAGCGAGTGTCGAATCGCAGACGGATACTGCAAAATCACAAACAATCGATTCGAGCAGAGCTGGAAAAAAAGAGTGTGTAAATGAGGTTTTCTACATTACTTCGAACTGTATCTTATGTCCACTCAATGGACGAGTGTACTTTTACACAATTATCCTATCCGTTCCACCACCCAAAACCAAACCCCTTGACGAACCAAAGTAATAGAACCTCAAGAACAGGAAAAGAAAGAAGGGAAAAAAGAAGAACGCCGCCCAATGAAAGTATGCCTTTTGTGTTCTGTAGTCGCTCAAGAATGCTCTTTCCAAGCTTCTTCTCCTTCCCAAGCTTCTTCTGCTTCTTCACTTCATTCCCATCCTCTCCATTCAATTCGTAGCAGCAGCAGTAACAATGACCATCTCATAAACAGTCGTAGTCACCACATCAACAACCATACTCGGAAACGCAAACCCAGCAGTGACCTTCTGCACCAAAGTAGTACCGCTCACAGGCACCACACTCGTCGCTAGCGTCGTAAGCGGAAGCACACCCTCACCAGTCGCAGCAGCAGCCACCATCACACTCTGCGTTTGCGTAGCACTCACACTCCCAGCAGCAGCATCAGTAGGCGGCACACCCCCAACCCAAGCCACACTCCCCCAATCACTCTTCATCGCAAAGCCGACATCCGGGTCACTTACGACCGCGCTTCTACTCTTCCAATCACTGACAGCCCTCAAATTCCCATCCTGCTGCACCAAAAAGTTCGACGTGGGCGCATCCCCATCCGCCAAATCCTCGGCACCAACAACATCGAAATCAATACAACTGGTATAATACTCCGCCTTTCCCGCTGGCACACCCGACGCTTGACCCGGCTCAGTCTTCCAATCCCAGACCCAATACGCCGTGTACACCGTTCCTGGGATGAGGGAGAGGGGGAGCACAACGTCTGTTTCGCACCAGAGCTCGACGTTTGTGCCGGGCTGGCCGGGAACGGGGTTGGGGTATGTTTGTTGGCGTGATTGGGAGATGGAGCCGGAGTTGATCTGGTGGCAGCGGCCGTCGTCGAAGTTGGTTGCGGCGAGGAGTTGACCCTGTCCACTACTACCATTGCCAGAGCGGGACCAGGAGAGGACGTCGGCTAGTTTTTCCTCGTCTGAAGGCGTGGTGGTGCCGAAGAGATACGTCGTGCCACTCATGGGCGGCTTGCCAGGTTGGTTCTGAGGTAACGTGACGTGGCCGTTTTCCAAGTACCTCAGTGCCAGAGCGCTGCCAGGCGCGACTTTAAGGCGAGGATACGCGGCGGATTGCGAAGCAGTGGTGCGTTGCGAGGGAGGGCAAATCAGATCGGTGGCGTCGATGCGGTTGCGGTTGGTGCTCAGAGCTGGGATTAGATTGGTCATCTTTCCGTCGTTGTAGCCAGGATCGGTGCGGGCGATGTAGCCGCGGGGGTAGCCGAAGGGGGTGTAGTAGGTGCCGTTTGGGTTGATGAGGGCGATTTGCTCGATCCAGGAGTGGGCGAGGGTTGGGGTGGCGAGGAGGAGGGCGGTGAGGAGGGCAGTGAGGGTGAGTTTGGTCATGTTGGTTTGTTTGGTTTTGTGTGCTGTGAAGGCGTGACTTTGTCCGGCAGAGTCTTCGGTGGTGTTGGAATGTAATGTGTGAAGTGTATGTATGAGGTTGAAGGTATTGAAGTTGCAAAAGTGTACGAAAGGGTGAGAGAAGAGAAGGCGCTCAGATATAAAGGCAGATCCGCAAAGTTTGCACACAATAGCAATGTGTGAAGAAAGGCTCTTCTCAATATATTATATCCGTGAATGAAGCAGCGCTCAGAGTCTTGAGCAAGATAAGCTTTGTGTGTGTCAGATATTTCTTTGTACTTTTGTCTTTGTCTCGTCTGGTGTACAAGGTTGAGGTCTCACTGTTTCACCATCTGAAGTTTTTTTGCTAAGATGAAGTCGGGACGAAGTTGATGCAGAAGTAAACACATGCAGAAGAGACGCGGTGAGGCAGAAGGACAAGCAAGCAGGCAGGCATGAATCACATGACACGTCCATTCGTTGTCCTCTCCTCACAATAGACGCGCCTAAATTTGTTTCATCAACAAACAATGGCCAAAACGGGCGCTAGTGTTTCAGGTGCTTGTTTCACAAACGAACATGAAACAAGAAACCGCCCAGAATAGCGACTTAGTATATGGAGAGAATTTGTTGAGTATTGAATAAGGACATCACTCTTTTGTCACCATGTGTGTGCTCCAGTTCCGTATACGTGATATAGCTTGTGTAGGATATGTTTGAAATCTCTTTGTTTTGGTCAAAGACTGTTTCAGGCGTCATCAGCTATGTCGAAAGGGTGGCGGATCTTATGATTTTTATTTGGCAAGAAATTGCCAGCTGCTGAAGAGATCGAGACTTGGAGACCATAACGAGCAGCAATCTCAATAGAAAAGGTTGCTAGTTTTGACGACCCCAGATCACGTGACTATATATGGCACGGACACGGGACAGTAGTACGCATCGCATCACGCAATTGCTATCTCACGTCAGGTTATCATGTATGCGTGAGAACTATTACCAGTGATTAGCAAAAACATGATCCTTTTTATTCTCAGTCATACTATACCTCGATCAATCAATAGTATCGGTTCTCAACTTCCACAACCCTGCCAGCACCTCATCTGTTTTGCTTGAAACAGCGTTGTGGTACATCTGGTTGGTGATCATAGTCTTGCAACCCTTAATCTCTCCTGCTAGCTCCATGCTATAACCAAAATCAACGTACATATCCTCCATATACACAGCCGCATATACGGGAACGTCATTCTTTCGCAGCTGTGCCAAATCGTATAGTTCCGACCAGTCGCCATCTTTGGCCAAGAGATCAGCAACTCCAGCAACTTTCTTCAACTCCGAGTATGTCTCAAGCATAAAGGGAAACACCATTTCGCCAGTGAAGTAGACTGGTCGAGATTCGTCCTGCAATGCGGCTTCATGATCGAATCCTGGCAGATTCGCAAGTACTCTTTCGGCAGACCAATTCGATGCTTGTTTGCCTTGGCAGTATATGGCTTCGTGTAGTATGGCATACAAGATATTCGTGTCGAATCCGCTACTCTGATCGATTGTATTTGTTGTTGCCCGTGTCAAATAACCAAAGCTCTGGAGATCGTTCGACGATTGCAAGACAATGCTGTGGATGTTGTCGAAGCCGTCGTGCATACCAAAGGCAATACCGAGCTGGAGAAAACGACGAGCACTAAGTGCTCCTTCAGACGGAAGACGGACAGTATTGTTGCCAAACCGCTTGAGTAGAGACAGTACATCTTTGACGCGCTGGACGTCCTCTGGGTACTTTGCATAATATGCTTTGTTTCTTTGTACAAGTTTGGCGGATGTTCGTTTGTAGACGTCGTCGACAGTAGGTGCGGTGACTGGTGGAAGGCCTCCTGTGATGAATGCCTCCCGTAGTCCTTGAGGATAGAAAGACAGATATGTGGTGGCACAGAACCCGCCGAAGGATTGACCAATGATACTCCACTTTCGCTTATGTTCTGGATAGTCGTCCGTAAGTGCTTGACGAATTGCTTCACAGTCTTTGACAATGCTGTCAGCACGGAAGGACTTCATGTAAGCAGCCTGAACTGGATCATCACCACGAAGGCCAAGAGTACTCGCTGATATTGGCGTACTTAGTCCAGTACCGCGTTGGTCGAGATAGAGCATTTGATAACCTTTATCCAAGAAGAAGTGTGTTATGCCAGATGTGACCTTGGAAAGCCGGACCTCCATTCCTGGACCGCCCTGGAGGTAACATAGCCATGGTAGCTGGCCTTTCTTTTTCTGATCTTCCGAGTTTGGGTCTTGTCCCTCTACAGGTGCCTCATGTTTCCTAACTCCACGCGCAAAGAGGCGTAGAGTCCCGGCTTTTGTGTTGTTGTAATCGCGGGGTACTTCGAAGAAGTATTCTGTCACACGGAGTTTGCCTGTAGCCTGTTAGGTATGTAGTATAACTCTCTCTCGGGGTTTCTTACCTGGCAAGATGTGAAATCTCTGCTCGAGGATCTTTGCTGCTGCAATAGAAGCCATCCTCCCTGTTGACGCTCGTCAACACTCGGGATCGTCGTTAGATTGGCCAATGGGTCTTGGCCTCGGAGTTCAAGTCCGTACGTCTCTCCTCGACAAAGAAGAAAAGTCGCAACGAAGACATGTATTGTGATTTTCTCATCTTGTTCTCTAATTTCTCTAATCTCGCTGCTATCATGAAAAAGTGAGCCTCTTGTGACCTCTCAATCTCCTTGACCGTGCTTCATCTCAATCGATATCTACAGCATTGCCACCTCATCCACCATCTATCATGGTAAAAAAGGACAAAAAGTCCAAGGTAGCCGACAAGAAAGCCCGCGTAGCCGCCAAAACCGAGAAAAAGACTGCCCAAAAAGAGAAGAAATCCTCCAAGAAACCCAATAAAAACGCCGACGACAGCGACGCAGAATCAGAAGCAGATCTCGACGCCGTACTAGCTGAATACGCCAAACAACAAGAAGCTTTTCTCAGGGTCAGCGAGGTTGTTTCGCAGCCACCGTCCGCACGCGCATCTGCTACGTTAATAGGATCACCCATTAATGATAATGAACTATTTCTTTTCGGCGGAGAGTATTTCAACGGACAGCATGCGAGATTTTGGAATGATTTGTTTATTTACAACGTACACCGTGATGAATGGAAATTGGTCACGTCGCCGAATTCCCCACTACCACGTAGCGGTCACTCCTGGACCCGTGGTGGTAATGACAGAGGTATATACATCTTCGGCGGCGAGTTTTCCTCACCGAAACAGGGCACATTCTACCACTACAACGATTTCTGGCGTCTCGAGCCCTCTACTCGGGAATGGAGTAAGATCGAAGTCAGCAAGAAGGGCGGGCCACCAGCTCGTTCTGGCCATAGATTGACGTATTTCAAAAATTACATCATCCTCTTCGGTGGCTTTCAGGATACAAGTCAGCAGACGAAATATCTAGCTGATTTGTGGTTGTACAATACTGATGACTACTCTTGGCACCAGCCTGTTCTGCCGCCTACAAGCGCAAAACCAGACGCAAGGTCTAGTTTCTCGTTCTTGCCGCATGAGCAGGGAGCAGTTATGTATGGCGGATATTCTCGCGTCAAGACAGCTGCGGCAGGTAGCAAAGGATCGAAAGGTGGTGGACCTCAACATGCAGTGCTCAAGCCAATGGTATATCAAGATACCTGGTTCCTCCGCATCACACCGCCTCCTGCAGAATCACCACCAAATACACTTCCAACAGTTCGTTGGGAGCGACGCAAGCGTCCTGCCAATCTACCAGCTCCAACACGAGCAGGCGCCACAATGGCGTATCATCGTGGACGTGGGCTACAATTTGGAGGTGTCCATGACGTCGAGGAAAGCGAGGAAGGAATCGACTCGGAGTTCTTCAACACACTATTCGCACTCAATATCGAACGAAACAGATACTTCTCCCTCGGATTACGACGACCCCGAGCTGCGCCCAAAAAGCAAACGCAGGGTGAGCAAAGAGGCGGAGGCCGAAGAGGGCGCGCCAAAGCGGACGAAGAGGATCTGCTACGAAACCTAGCCGCCCTCGAACTGAAAGGAGCAGTGGGCAACGAAGACAGCAAAGCACAACCTGAAGAAGCCGAATCAGAAGAAGAGGAAAAAGACGCCGCGCCTGAAAAGCCAGTATTATGGGAAATGCCACATCCGCGCTTTAACGCCCAGCTAGCTGTACAAGACGACGTATTGTACGTTTACGGTGGGACCTACGAAAAAGGCGATCGCGAGTATACGTTCGACGAAATGTACGCAATTGACCTGGGCAAGCTCGACGGCGTCAAGGAGATCTTCCGCCGTGAACCTGAGGACTGGCAGGGCAGTGACGACGAAGACGGTAGTGATGAAGAAGACGACGAAGACGATGAAGAATCCGACGCAGAATCAGAACCTAGCATACCCGCCCCCACAACCAACACTCCCGAAACCACCCCCAACCCCACCGACGACAACGACACCTCCTCAACAACCGACGAACCATCCACCTCTCCCTCATCCCTAGACGACGGCCTCCCCCACCCCCGCCCCTTCGAGCCCCTCCGCGCCTTCTTCACACGCACTAACCAACTCTGGCAAGACATCCTCCTCACCTCACTCAAATACGTGCATTCGCCCGACCACAAGACGATCAAAGAGCTGCGGAAAGATGCGTTTGAGATGGCCGAGGCCAAGTGGTGGGATTGTAGAGAGGAGATTAGGGTGTTGGAGGATGAGGCGGAGGAGGCGGGCATTGGTGAGGTTGTGAGTTTGGAGGAGAGGAGTGCTGGTGGGGGTGGTGCTGGTGGGGGAGTGGGAGCGGGGGCCAGGAGGAGGTGATGTTGGGGATTGGGTTATGTATTGGACATTTCAGGCGATTTCTTGCGAGTGATATAGACGTGGAGGGGTGATCGGGTTGCTATGATCAAGATACTGGACAACTTGAGAACAAGGGCGACGACGAAGACAAATCAAGACCCATGCTTGATTCTCTATAGATGATACAGAGCGCGAAAGAAGCTATGTAGCCCCTATCGCTTAGGTACGAGACCTTGTAATGCAAGGGAGTACAACAAGCATATCCGTGAGGTACACCTAAACAAGAAAGTGAATTGTGAGCTCTGCGGCACTCATTTAAAAGAAGTCGCCATGCGTGGTCACTTATTATTCGTTTGCAACAGCAATTGCGAGAGGCAGGCACGAACCTTCGAAGTCCACGTGATGCGCCATCCGGTTAAACATTGACCTGGCGTGGAGGAACAGCATCATGTCAAGTTGTTCCTCTGCAGAGTGATGCGCTCCTTCTTCATGGCATCAAACAACGTATCCCCGAACTTGTTGTGGGATTCCTACACACCAGTCACAATCCAGTCGATAATATCTCGCTAGACAGCTGCGATAAGGTCTAGCAAACGTTGATCCCAGTCGACGTATAGGGTGGGCTTAAGTTGCTGCGTAATGGTAGAGGAGAGTACCCACGAACCAGTACTCGTCTCCATCATCTTGCTCCACATCAGTTCAAACGATGATTCCTCTTAACTTGTCGATGCCAGAGGCATCCAAAGAGCGTTTCGAGATTATCTGCCTCATGAGCAAGTCGGTTTGGTCCGTAGGACTGTGGAAGGACTGACTACAAACGTAGGTGCTGTAGGCTGCGCTAGAGTACGACTGTGCTGAGTTCCAAGGAGTGTTCGATTCGCTTGTTGGAGCCTTGATACACTATAGGAGCGGTTAGTTAGGATCGGGGTCCAGATGATGGTATATCCTACACCTCTTTGTTGTTTGCAATCTGCAGCATTCTGAAGATTATGTCATATTCAGTACCTGGCATGTTTCAGGTGGCTATGTGAAGAATGATCAGCAACAGTTTGAAGGTGGGATACAAAAGCTTACAGTGACGTGCAGATCGCTCAACTTGGGCCTACGGACGAGGTTATCAGACTGGATGCCACGATCGTCACACAGGTTTGAAGTTCACGGTCGACTATGTGCTGTCTCGAAGAGTTGCCAGTCGCATTAGTGAAACAATCATGGATCCCGGGATAAACGACACAAGGAACGTGGTTAAGAAACCAAAAGGACCTAACTACCGGCCTAGGTCAGCTGAACGAGCAGTAACCGAAACAGAAGAAGGGCGCGAAAGAGGAGAGAATGCGGTTTCTGTTTTGTCAAATCGACGTCAAAGGGGACTCGTGTGTCTCGCGGTTTGTCTAAGGTCTAACAATTCTGCGCAGTAGGACATACAGTGCACTGCTCCATTGCGCAGTGCTAGTGGTGCGAGTGGATTATATCTTACTTTAAAACATTATGATTGGTATCACGCTCCAACAGCATTACCAAGGCTGTATCGTGACTATACGGCTCACATGAACGATAACATCCCCAGCGTACACAGATGTGCAATGCCATCGACCGTACAATGTCAATGCGTCTCCTGGACGCGCACTCTTCTGCATGATTGCTGTCAGAAGCGTTGTGCTGCTCGCACTTCTACGTATTGTGAAGAACAATGCTTCGCTGAAGTGTGAGTAGACCACATTGTTGTCCGTCGAGGAAACGTGATCATCTGCAGGATATGGGACAGACGTCCTTCCAAATCCGAGTAAATCACTTCAGAATGCCTGTACGGTCTGGTAGTCACAATACTCTGTCACCAACTCGCTTCGGTGATATGCTGAAAGCATGGGTGTCAAGCGCTACCGATCATAGCGGAATATGGAGAAGTGTGACGACTGTCGTTCTTTATCCTCTAAAGCTCAAAATATGGACGATGGAAATCAATGCTCAGATCAGGCTTTGGCAGCCTCTTCTTTCTGTGTATGTTACTCATGAGTTGATAATGTTTTTGCACACTCCTACTGGAAGAAACCTCCCTTCTGTCGTTGAGTACAAAATCATATCCAGTGTTTGGGTGCATGCCGCTTTCGACCGGTACAATCATCACTTGTTTGGTTCTCTTGGTCCAGTATGCCACGTTGGAGTCGGGAACATATGCATTGGCAGGAAAGAGACCTCGTCTAGGTCCGAAGCGTCAAATCCTGATAATTGCCCCGTGCCCACATATGGAGCTGTTGTCGAAGGCACACCGATTGGCTTGGGAGCCTCGTCGGATGCAGAATTATCCATATTCAAGAATTCAGGTGGGAGTGAGCCATCGAGCGACGTATCCATCTGAAGAAATTTGTCGATTTCGTCCTGAGTGATATGTCAGTATAGTTCTGTTCATAAGCATAAAAGAACTGGTATGCATACCCATTCAACGCCCTCGAGAGAAGTGATTGCCGCAAAGTTGTCGAATGTATTGAAGTCTGGAAAACCTATATCGTTGGTCGAACTTGGGTTCCCAATCAGGTCTTGATTTGATGTTCTTCTTTGTTGCGGCGTCGAAGGCTCTGCGTAATCATGACTTGGTGTATTCATCGTGGTTGTACCAAATGGTGAGTGCTGCGAATGCTGAGGTACAAACTCTGGTCGACTACGAACTGGCTGACCATAGATACCAGTTTCCAACGGGGGTGGAGACGGCACACCATCACGGAAGTCAGTAGGCGGAGTAGTATCGGACCAGTGAGTTACACCAAGGCTGCGTTGAAGTTCTACAGGCAGACGACGTCTTCGACGTTTTTCGTACTCAGACATTCTAGAGCGTGCTGTCATGGCTAGGTATAGAAGTTTGTCTTTGTTGCTGAGATGGGCAGGTAATTCGAATACCCAAGAAAGCACTTTCCATGCTCGGTCTGCCCCAGGGCGATCTGGGAGACGTGCAAGCTCTGCGAAGAGCAACAGTGCGACATGATAGTTTTGAAGACTCCCTGCATACCATGCCCAGGGCTCAAACCGTGAATCGGTCTCAATTGCGACTCCTATTTCTGTGGCAGTGAGTGCTGCATTCCAGACAATATCAACAAGTCTTGCAGGCATTGCCATTGGTGCTGATACGACATATTTTTGCAGGAGTCCGATGTAGTGTCCACTACGTGCCATGCGCAGGAGAAGCAGACTCAATGCTTGAATTGGTACTTTTTCGTCAAGGAACGGAGTATATCTTGCCTCAGCCTGGTCAAAGAACTCTTCGATGCGTTTGAGTACAAATGACAGAGAAGTGAGCCTTTTGTCAACTTTCTGCTGATAGATGAATGTCTCAGTTGTGAAACGTGTCAACTCGATGCGTAACTTGGTCAAGGTGTTGTCTGTGAAACGATTGGCATCTTTCGTGGGTTGTATGAGGGCTTCAAAATCCGAGTCGTCTATGTTGAGGGGAAGTCGAGTGTCATACTCCCCTTCGCGAATCTGAGGGTATGCCGGACCGAGCATTTGACAAGTCCTTAGGTCGAGTCTGGTAAGCTGTGCAAACACGAGCCTTCGAACGTGTGTCTCGACTGGAAGTAAACCAAATGATGTGCCGTCCTTGTGCAGTCCGGCCATATGAGCCAGTCTGACTGCCATAGCTACTACTGCGCCGTGGGCTCTCGATATTTCTCGTCCAGAAATGATGACCTGAGATGATCAGTGAAAGAAGATTCATTATGAGATAATCTCATACCAGATACATAGTGAATGCTTGCAGGGTCTCAGTCTTCGTTGTTCTCGCCCAATTTGCTTTTCCGAGGGTCGACTCTACTGCAGTTTGTAGATTCCGCAGAAGATCCTTCTTGACCAAACCCAGTGTAGCCTGTATCGTGACTTCCGGCACACTGACAGCTCCAGACAATAATGCAGCAAATACAATTGCCTGAATAGAAAACATTGGCTCGAATCCAGATGCTATCGTCTGCCAGAATTGGAGATATTGCCTCTCAAAGGAAGGTCGATGTACAACGCGAGCTATAGGGTGAACTCGGGTCCAGTATTGTTGAATGAGGTAGTTGGCCATCTGTCGCGATGGGAGATAGTCCATTAACGACAAACTTTGACCAAGAGCCGAAAATCCCGCCAACCCAGCGCCTGGCGCGAGATCTATTACTGTATGAGCCCAGCATACTCAATGCTTGTGCGTGCTCAGCTTACAGTCTTTGCTGGGAGCAAGAAACTCCTCTGAACTAACAGTATCGACAAAAGCCTCAACCGGCGTACTCGATACATCACCATTCGACCCCTTTCGCATGACATCGGCGATCTAGAGAAGCAAATGTTAGTGGAACATCCCCAGCACTGACTAGGTTCGAATACAAACCTCCATTGAGAACATTGGCCGGATCGAGCCACCAATACGCTCGGTCAACCTCATCCTACCCAATTGGATACCTAAATCTTCTGTATCATCATCTTCGTCGCCCTCATACGCGACCGCATCCACGGCAAGTGGCGTAGGCTCTAACAAGTCGCTGCCAATGCCCTCTGAATCTGCTTGGGTCTTTATTTTCGTGGGTCGTGTCGAGTGTGCACTCAAAACCCAGTGCGAGTCTTCTGAGTTTTCTAGACCAGCTTCAAGCTCTTTCTCTATCAGCTCCACTCTATCTTTCAGTTGATTGAGTTTGTTTTGTGCATTTGGATCGCGAGGTGGTGCAAGGAAGACACATTCTCGCGCTGCCTTGTGGCAATGGTCGCAAGGAAACTTCTTGTCGCATTTCAGCTTGCGACGCCTGCACTCCAGGCATGAGGTAATGATTCGGTTGCGTCTGCGCGTCTTAGAGACGGGATTAGCACGATTGCCTGAACCTGATATTTGGGCTTCAGAAGATTCCGCCATTGATAGTAAACAGGTGTGCCAATTATTGTCAGCTATGGCCAGTGAAGTTGTCAACTATAGACAATCGAATTATGCAGCCCTCTTCTCCCAAGTCGGACGATTTGTTGCGCCAGTTTGCTTCTTTGTCTTGGCCACTTTGACAGTGGATTCACATTACGACACAACTTTTCTAGGGAATAAAATCACAAACACTGTTAGAAGAGGACATCTTTTCACATCACAGCCAGTAAGGTAATGTGCACATAGTCAGGTGGTTGCAGACCGAAGATGTCCCGGACGACACGTGACTGAGCGCACTTTTCTCCTTCCTTCCTTCCCCTCTTTTCACCTCTGCATTCATTTGTTTGCTTTCATCAGCGTTGTTAGTTTGCTTTGATCATTCGTCGTGTCGTTTCAGTCTTGTTTCAGGCATCGACATTAGCCCATATCTGATAGTGCGATATCTTGCCGCCAAAGGTAGCTGCATTAAGTGGTAGGAAGTCACCAGGAGCGCTCTTTCCCTTTCAGACATCTTCGTTCCAAAAAGTCCATCTTACACTTCACCCGCCCTCCGCTCTCCTTCCACTTTCACCCTATACCGTCTTCTGGTCTTCAGAGAGTATAGTCCTTCGGCATCGCGTTCAATCACAGCACAGCACAGCACCCATTTGCCGTCCAAAAAGCACACCTTTCACAGCTAGTCTCCCTACTCCTTTGGCCAAATCACATCACCACCCTCTACCACCGTCCGTCTTCCACCTGCTACCTCCTCGCATCCTTTCCGACCGCCTTCACCAGCAAGTTTTCCTTCGACACTCAATCCTTCCTGTACGTAGAGGATACTATAGACAAGAAGCAAATCAGAAGACTTTTATATCATCAAGAAGTATCATCCACAAGAGTTCTCATACTCCACATCATAAACAAACATGTCTGCTTCACCAGTCACTGCTGCAGCCGTACCCTCGGCGAAACGCCCTCTGGAAGACCCATCTTCTGAAACTGGATTCAATGACGAGCAACCTGATGCTAAACGACCTGCCCTCGAGATGCGTGAGGCTGCTGAAGAAAGTGCTCGGAACGGCTCAGAAGTTGACAATGAGCCTGCCCAAGTCAAAGTAGAAGACACTACGGATAGTGCTTCGCAGGTTGTCCCTGGTGCTGCTGGTGCCGACAATCCCGTCTCCACCACAGAGAGCATCAAGCATGAAGAGGAGGAAACCCAACCTATTCAATCGACTACATACTCCAACGGCAGATCCCCTAGGCAAGGTTCATTTGCCAATCAGCATCAAGACGAAAGCCAATGGCTACACATGCGCTCTATCATCTCTAGTGCCGAAGCTGCCACTGTCATTGGCAAGGGTGGTGAGAATGTCCAGCTGATCCGTCGTATGTCTGGTGCAAAGTGCACAGTCAGCGACTATGCTCGTGGCGCTGTGGAGCGTGTACTGACAGTGAGCGGTCTAGTTGATGCCGTTGCAAAAGTTAGTTCTTGTTCTTCGCTCGCATTCGCTACGCTCACTAACTCCTGCAACTTATAGGCTTTTGGGCTCATTCTTCGCACGCTCAACAATGAAAGTCTTGAAGAACCATCCACTGCACAGTCTAAGACGTACCCTCTTCGCCTACTCATTCCTCACATCCTTATTGGCTCGATCATTGGTCAAAAGGGAGTAAGGATTCGCGAGATTCAAGAAGCTTCCGGTGCTCGTCTCAACGCTTCAGAGGCGTGCTTGCCACTATCAACTGAGAGATCCCTTGTTGTCCTTGGTGTTGCCGATGCCGTCCACATCGCCGCTTACTATGTTGGTAGCACACTCGTCGAACAGTTGACCGAACGTTTTGGTGGCCCTGCAGCATCTGCTTATGCGACCAGGAGTGGAGGACCGACCGGCGCTGTTCCTGGAGGTCTTCAAGTTGTGCCATATACTCCACAAGCTGTTGGAGGTCAATGGGGTCAACCCGAATCATATGCAAGACATCCAACTCAACAAGGTCAGCAGCCTCCGCGTAACAATGCCTACACAAATGTCAGGAGTCAATATGGATCCGCCCAACCACAATATGGTGCTCCACAGTATGGTGGCTATGGCTCGCCAGGTCCACGCCAACAGCCAGGTTATCCTATGGGCAATCCTCAAGTACAGCAGGCTTATCCTCATCAGCCTCAAGTTGTTGCCCCTGTTGTGGCTCAGCCAGCAGTGGCTGCTACTGCGATTACTGGTGTTGGTCAAGGTGTCGCTGGTCAACAGCTCACTCAGCAGATCTATATCCCCAATGATATGGTTGGTGCTATCATTGGTAAAAGTGGTGCGAAGATCAATGAAATCCGTCAACTCAGTGGAAGTGTCATCAAAATCAATGAGCCTCAAGACAACAGCAATGAACGCTTGGTGACGATTACTGGAACCCAAGAGTGTAACCAGATGGCACTTTACATGCTGTATCAACGCTTAGGTGAGTCTGATCTTGTCAGATGTTTAGCTAAACTATAACGAAACTAACTTGGTCAACAGAGGGACGTGTCCGAGAAGCTGGAGCTGGTCACTAACCCAGTGTCCCGCATTTCGATTTTGCTATGTGCTTGTTTGACAGGTCGTTGGAGCCATAACTGCCAAGAGCACTTGTCCGCTTTTGGTCATGTGCATTCCTCGTGCAGTAACATCATACAGCATCTAAAAGTAAACTTTAGCTAACATATCATATTGACTACTTCATAACGTTGCATCGCTTTGTTGCACACTATATTGTCCGTTGTTGGTGACATATTCCAGTTTTTACCGCTTTCGTCGAGCGTTGTCATTTTTTCTTTTGTCTTTCTGAAGGAAGGTGCAAAACACTGCAAACAACAACAACAACAACAAGGAAACTACGATCGCAATGGGAAGCTATATAATCAGTCTCTCAATGGCTTTCTCTCCTGCATCGTGTTACACTCCCTTCACTGGCTCATACTTTCGCTTTGCATTGCAAGACCTATCGCTTCATTACATCGCGCTCCAGAACAAGAACATCGCAAGCTAGGACGAGACGACAACGACCTCTCCGACACTTGCACTATCACAAAAATCACGCCATCCTAGATGCGTCCTTCATCCCGCAAGTCATCGACTGCCTCATCGATCAGAAGAACCTGTGGAATGTCTACACCAAATGAGCTTCGGTATGAGGAGGAACACCCACTTGTCACCCCCATTCATGAGCATTGGTTGGCTAATGCCATCCCACTCAGAACCCAGTTCAGATCAGTGACGACAACCGCCACTATTTATCTCGGTTCCGACGCAGCCAAGCGCTTGGTTCCTCGCGAACTTCTCACAACTGTCTCACCATTCTTTCATGCCGCCCTTACTGGCACATTCGCCGAAGGACTCACCCAGACCGTACGACTTCCCGAAGAACGAGCTGACGTCTTCGACTATTTCTTGTACTGGCTGTACACTAGACGTCTCGACCACGAAGCTGTAGACGCCATCGACCCTGTCAAGCCAGCATACTTCTGGTTGCTCCACCTATATTGCCTGGTTGACAAGTTCGGCATCGAAAGTTGCAAGAACGCCATCATCGACAAGGTCGCCAAGCTGGCAGAAGAAACAAACAGTGTGCCTACACCTACTGATACATGGATTGTTTTTGAGGCATTTGGATGCCAAGAAGGAAACAAGATGCGCAAGCTTGTCGTTGATCTGTTTGCCTGGAAGAGAACTGATAACTTATTGGTAAGTAAAGATGATACACACATTGTACTAGTATGATTATAGACTAACACATTGATTAGGACAGCCACGAAGACGAATGGCACCCACGTTTCATGCGCGACTTAGTTGTTAGGATGAAGAGGGAGGATGTAAAATCACCCACCAAGCCTTGGAATCGCGATATTTGCCGCTACCATGAGCACTCCAAGGGTGAGCACTGCTCTACTTAGGTACTGTAGCAGGGAGGAGGATATGATTGCCATTATTATTTTTGTGTACAACAAGGCATCATGCTCGGAAGATGGTTCATACAGATTGGAGATTATGGTATATTCTGCATCACATAGCCAGCATAGATTAGATGTCTTCAGGCATACTTACAGCTCAATACAAGCTTCAGACTCTCGATGATATTGTTCTCTGTTTTCGGCATGATTGGTTCTGCCTTTCACATTCCTCAGTCCTGACAATTCTTGCCGTTTGCAGCCATATCAAGCACGATTATTGATCAACCTGAAACTGCACATGAAACTTAGTTCAATTATCTAGCACGTCCAATACTCGCAGCTTCAAAACAATGTACCACATCGAAGTGCTCCCATCTTCAAACTCCCGCTCCGCACCTGGCTACACCTACGTCGCGGACGCGCACTACATCGACCCCTCCAAAGCCCCCATCCTCCCCTCCTCCAACTCCCGCAAACGCGCTCGCATCCAAACCGCCTCAAACCCAAACAATCCTTACGCCACACCTTCCGCCTCCACAACCAACAAACCCGACACAGATGGTGACGGCAGAATAAACGGCGTTTCAGCGCGCCAAGCCAGCAAGATTGCAAAACACATTGCGGATCTAGATCGAGAGAACCATAAGGATGTCGCACCCATTGTGGTACCGGGCAAGAGCAAGGATGTTGCGTTGAGAGGTGTTAGTCATGACAAGGGACGGGTTATGACGAGTGGGGTTAGAAAGATTTTGGGGAGTCAGAAGGCGTGGGCGAATTGGTTGGGGGATGAGGAAGCTGCGCTTGCGTTGAGGGGTGGTGCTGGAGGGACGAGTGGGAGTGCGGGAGTGCTTAGTGACGTGGGCAGTGGGGCAGTTGGAGTGGAAAAGAAGGATGCGCCCATGACTGCGGCGGAGAGGAAGAGGATTCGAGATCGAGAGAGCAAGGCGTTGAAGAGGCGGAAGAGTGGGCTTAGAGGCGTGGAGAATGTTGATGTTGAGTCAGCTCCTTCACAGAGTGTCAACACAGATGCCACGCTCGGAGGAGGAGAAGCTATGGACGTCGATATACAACCAGAAGATGCACAACCACAAGCACAACCAGTCCAACCAGCCCAACCATCCGCATTCCTTCCAATCACCACAGACGACCCCGACGAAGAACCCTCCCGCCTCCCACCACTCCCAACACAAGCTGAAATCATGGCACTATTGGCACACCCACCCCTCAGCTATAACGCGTCGCGAGCTGCTCCCAGCACATCTACGGCACCACCGAGGAAGTTTTGTGAAATGTGTGGATATTGGGGCAGAGTGGTGTGTGTCAAGTGTGGTGCGAGGGTTTGTGGGATTGAGTGCAAGGAGGCGCATGATGAGAGTAGGTGTTTGAAGTTTTATGCTTGATTTGGATGGGGTGAGAAAAGTTGCGCTTGTGAGGCTATGTGGGATGGCAAGAACAAGATGCGAGAGGTGAATGAGCGGCGTGGATGTGTTACTCGCAAACTACATGAGTAGAGACTGGACTAGACTGGGGAGAGATGCCGTGGAAAGGCATTGGTGAAGTGACTGGGAGGACCCAAGCATACGATATCATGACATTCAACAAAATTACGACCAAACCGCTGCAAAGAAAGGTTGGAGTTGCTAGGATACACTAGTGACGGAGCCTTTGAAGATTGTTACCCGGAGATCATCAAGGAGTGCATACGAAACGTCAGACAACACCCCATGCTCGATCAAATACGAGATCTTTAACTCGACGCCAGATGGAAAATACTGTGTACACAAAACGTAACGAGAGTCTTATGAGGCTTATCAACCTCGACCAATATCATATGACCAGAATATCAGGCAATCATGACAAAAACACCTCCCGACTACTTTGCCCAAAGTCCTGTGTCCCTACGCGAACGGTCCTAGAACAAATGAAAAGTACGATCACGTTTGGAATTTGTGAGAGCTGTGCGTATACTATACTTCTTCCGGGATACCACCCCACTTACCCTCCAAACCCTGCTTGTCGCAACTTCTTCTTCTTCTTCTTCTATGATCTCTTCGTTCGCGCAGCCGATGTCGTCTGGAAGCATCGTGTAAGCAAGATAAGCTTATTTAGAGCTAGAAGTTCGTTAAGGAAGGCGAGCATCCTGTGGGTGGTTTTGGGCAGATCCCTGTGAAGGTGGGTGCTAGTCTGAGGAGACCTGGTCAACCTGGTGATACTTGAAGAACTTCCTCCACGGCCTGACAGCGTCACACACATAGATTCCTTCGAAGTCACTGTTGTGACGCATAGTCGCGTATAGCAACTTCGCATTCAAACAATCATCCATCTTCATTGATCCTCGAACAATGTTCGCCTCTCCTTGGCGCTACTGTAATACGGACCATTGAATCCGGTTACGGCTCGGCCGAGAGCACGAAGATTCGACAGATGGTTGTCGTCGAGCAGCTCACTTGCTTCCTTTGTGCTGGTTTTGGTTTCGGGGGAAATGAACGTGCGTGAGATTGGACGTGGTCAATGTATTCTCGCAATTTGTCAGTTCGAGACCTTTCTTTGCCGATGGTCGTATCGCACTACTAAGCTTCATGCCCTGTACAAATTCCGGTGAAGATCTGCCGGACATGGCGTGAGGTGAGGTGACCGTGATTGTTGATGTTGTTGATGAAAAAGAAACTCGCGCGATGGAACAGGAACTCGTATGCAAAGCTAACGGAAGTTGGGGGAAAAACCCCTCGAAGCATTCATCCCAAGTCGTGTCGTTGCTAATATAGCAATCTACAATATCAGTTGGTTCTTGAACCACTTTTCTACCATCAAATTCCGGAAACTGGGCAATTGTGGAATCGGGCGACACAACCCACTTCATACAGCTTTGGTAGTATTGAAGGTCGCCGTGCCTTCCTAAAGCCTAGCCGCCACCCGTCGTCGATCGACCGGAATGGTATAACCGGGTTTACCTTACTATTCTGGATATTGTTCTCAATGATACGTCTTTAAATATCCTTTAGCAGTGAAGCCTCCTTATCCTTAAAGTTATACTAGGTCTCATTTTCCTTCCAGCTCTTCCAGCTATACCTATCTAGTTTACGACGCTGTTAAATCAATCCCCTATTCTCATCAACACGATATCGAATGTGCTGTGAATGCGATAAGGTCTAGGCATCTTCTTGACTAGAGTGTTCTGGTACTGAAACAACTCCACTTGCAGAGCTAGCTACGAGAATCTTACATGCCGCACGAGGCCTTGGGAAGGCTGTGAGGATTACTGGACGTAAGTCGAGGTTTGATTCGGATGCCTGTCGAGATTCCTGGACCACAAGTCGTGCAAGATGCGGCAGGCACGTGACGTCTGGACGAGGCCTTGGGGGGGCTGTGAGGAGTACTGAGGGTAGCTGAGAGCCTGACTGAGGTCCTAAACGCAAGTCGAGATCCCTGTACTAGATCGCCTAAGATGCGTTAGGCAGCTGACGTCCTGACGAGGCTATCGAATGGGGTGAGAGGAGTACTAGAGAACTTGAGGGCCTGATCGAGAGCCCTAGACAGTCCACACTACCTACTCTGCAAGACAAACGCCTCACACTATAGCATGATATTCCACGATCCAGCACGTTCAGGACCCGAACAAGTCGTCCTCCGTAATGTCCACATTTCCCAGCATATTATTTTTGATAGAATCTGCTCGATGTCAGTATTTCGTAGTCACGGATTTATCAAGATCAAGATCAAGGGGTCGTGCTCACCAAAATCAATGCCATTAAGCGCAAAGTCCATCCTCTTCTGCTCCACAGTCATCTTGTCCAAATAAAATTGCGATCTTGGCCTCGATTGTCCTCTCGAAGATATACTCCTCATCAACTTCCGGCCGTTCTCTCCATGGTGTATAACCTCCGAACATCTTGATAATACGAACCTCCACCTCAGCGTCGTCAAACGGAGGTACGTCGTTTGCAAGAATGCTTTTGATGATTGGAAGCTTGTAGAGCTTGCCATCGATGACGATGGTGGGAGGCATGTCTTCGGTGGGGACGATGTTGGGGGAAATATCATCGGTATGGGGCTTCTTTTTAGGCGAGCTGGACATGATGGTTGCTCGTGTAGAATGGTGTTTGTGATTTGCAACGTGCTCGATGGTTTGGTAAGATCGAGGAGTCGGCGGGTTGTGGATAGGCATAGAGGGTCTTTGTCAGACTCTGTGGAAATGTCAAGAATCTGAGCGCATGCCAAATATTGCTTCGATGCTTTGTGGGCATAGCCGCCGGATGACTCACCCGCCACTCGGTAACACAGCGATAGAAGCTTGACACTAATCCAGCGTTTCGATCTTCGTTCACAATGTACCGGCTCTTGTGGTGCAGAGAATGCAATGTGTATTCGTTTTTCTGCAAAAGCAACGAGAGTTGAAGAAGGGCATTCATCATGAGAAATTCGAACTTATGTCGCTGTGGTCTCGTTAAAAAGACAGACAGCAACAAAGCTTTCCTTGACATGGTCAGCACGAGTGACATACGAGTATTCTGTTGTTGGGCTTGAGAAGCTTGTGACGAGCATATTTCATATTTACGTCTCCCTAGAGTACTGAGTACTTACCATGAATCTTGGTGAGCAAGGGATACTAGTGGATCTGGTCGGTGACTTGCTCACAAACCCATCAAGGTTCGTAATAAATCCAGGCGTAGTATATGAAACAACGACCAACGTCAATGTAAATGTGTATCATGCTCTTCCGATCGACACAATATACAATTGGATTGAGGAAGCCTTAGACTATCGGCCTAGAAGTGAATTAGACCAATACGAACAAGCATGCGTGGCTTGCTGCAGAGGATTGTGCATCGAGGGTCTTCTTCTTGCCTTTCGGCCTTGCTGGATCTTGATATTGAATTGGAGAGGTAAGGGCTGCTTGTGGGTGTGGTGCAGGATGTGGTGTGGGATGTGCTCTGGCCTTTTCTTGGAAGTTTTCTCTTGTTGCTGCGTGTTCTGTGTTTGAGAGGCGGATTGAGGTAGTGGAGGATGTGATGATGATGATGAGGAACATAGACGATAGTGAAGAGGTCGCTGAGAGATAGGTGACTGTGATATATTACATGCAGACTGCATAGAAGACAAGACAGAGCTATAGTCTTTGAGTAGTATGAGCCAGAGAATCCAATTCAGGACAGGACATATTAAAGTCTCTTGTCCATTCTTGCCAGATGGTTATGAATAATAGCTTACATACATCTCTTCTTAGCCAGCCCACTTGGGGCGCGCAGGCCCACGCACTCGCTCATTCGCTCACTCCGTCAAAGGCGGCAAATTCCTCACAAAATGCGTCGGACAATCATACCCCCCCGGATTCACGTCCAAATACCTCTGATGATAATCCTCCGCATCCCACCACTCGCCCGCCTTCAGAATCTCCGTCTCAATCTTATCCTTCTTATACCACTGTTCCTGCGCCAGCTGCGTCACCTTTTTCGCCACAGCTTCCTGCTCGTCGTCGTGGTAGAAGATGGCGGAGCGGTACTGGGTGCCGCGGTCGGGGCCTTGGCTGTTTTTGGTGGTGGGGTCGTGCATGCGGTAGAAGAATTCGATTAGTTGGCGGTAGGAGATTTTGGAGGGGTCGTAGGAGATTTGGAGGGCTTCGGCGTCTGGGGGAGGGGGTGTTAGTGAGTGTTGCGTTGTGTTGTCAGTTCACGGGTCTTCGAGTCCACGAGTCGACACGAAGGATGTAGTGTCAAACTCGAAATCTTTCGTGTCAACTCGCAGGATATCAGGTAAAGAGAGCAAACTCACGGCCCGTCCTCCCACTACAAACCGCCCTATAACTCGGATCCTTGGTATCCCCTCCAATATACCCAACCTTGGCATCATACAATCCCTTTCCTCCAAACTGATGTCTATATCTATGTTCCACACCCCAGAAACAGCCTGCCGCGAGAGTGCACTTGGCGGCGCCTTCGGGGATGTTTTGGGCGGCCGAGTCGGGGTTGAAGCGCATGGGAGTGGCGGAGGAGGTGAAGGGGCGCATGAGGCGTTGGAAGATTGTGGACATGTTTGTGGTGTCTTGGATGAGAGCGAAGAGGATACTGGTGATTAGGATGATGGTGGTGAAGATGTAGAGGAGGCGAGGCATTGATGAGGGGAGTGATTTGGGATTATATGCAAACGTCATTGTATATCGCCGTTGCGGTTCTTGCCACAGTTGATGTATTTGCATGTGTCTGACGCAGAGCAGAGTAGTAAGGTAGATTATCAAGGTCGATAGCAAGGCGTAACTCTGAAAGGCTCTCAGATATGTTCAAAAGGCCGATATGTAGCACGCTGAAAAGCAAAGGTAGCGAAAGCGAATGCAAAGCAGGTTAACCACAATCTTCCCATTCCATCGTCAGATACACAACTACAACCTCAAATCCGCAGATCCGCCATCATCACTGCCATAGTAAGGTCACACTTCTCCTTGGACGACTCAACAAAGTGCTTTCCCCAAATAATCTTCTTATTCTCCACTTCCGCAATCGCAACCAAATCAGTCATAAGTACTCCATCTTTAGCCACAGAAGGAAACGCTTCAAAGTGTATCTCCCTAATACTCGGAATCTGCTCAAGCAGTTCCTCAAGCAAGTGTCCTGAAAACACTGTATACCATCTGTCATCGATCCTGAAACCTTTGAAAACATCACCAGAGGGGTCAAGCTCAACGAAAATGTTCAGGCGTCGGACGGATGTGCAGTCTGCCAAGCCGAGTTTCGGTCCTGTGTTCCATATCTTTGGCGGCTTGCTCCAGCCTGGTCCAAGACGCAACTCCAGTGTGTTTATGGCGCTGCGATACTTCTTGGGCAGACGAGTCAACAATGCCTTTTTGGTGTGAAACAAGCCAGGATGTGTCGGAAAGATGCGGAACACTTGCGAGCCATAGAATATAGGATAGGCTTCTTGATAGATTTGTCGACAAGTAAGGAGTGTGTGTAGCTTCGGTGCGATGCTTCTTGCATTCGAAGGATTCAGGTCTATAACGTCGTTGTCGAGAAGCGCGAATTCATAGATCTTGGTTCGAATCTCGCCGGGAAGATCCAAGAAGCGGAAAGGCCCTTTCGGTTTCCATTCTTTAACCCTCTTTGGTGCGAGTGACTTTGTGGGTTCTGGTGGGTAGACGAGAGGGAACAGGCGGTCTCGGGGTGCCTCAGGAGGATGGCGGAGGACCCAATGGGACATTATAGATGTTGTCGTGTGACCACAAGGGATTTGTTGAGCGAATGCGATTGTTCTTATGTAGGTATGTATGAGTAATAGAGGACAGAGGTTTCAATAGGACGATATCTTAAATGAGCGCGCCATGTTGGAAAGGCGACGCAGTTTATGAAATCATCGTGCCGGTTGAGGAAGAAGATGTGGCGAATGGGTGAGGTTACTAGGTAGATTTGAGGAGAAAGTACTGGTAGGTAGGGTCGGTGTACAAAGTAGGTAGATTTTGTATCTGGAATTTCTCCTCTCAACGGGAGACACAGATCAAGGAAGTTGAAATGCTGCGCTTCTTAATAGAGGAAGATGTCGATCTGCCCTGATGGTTACAAGTCCAGATCCAAAATACAGGAAATCGACTCAAATTTTACAGGAGAATAACTTAAAGAGAAAAGAAGGAAGAAGAGGAGAGAGGACAAAAGGAAGCCAATGAGGGGGGGAGTGTCGTCACGTGCGCCACTTTCTGGGTTCTAGCCGCATGCGGTTGTCGATGATGCCTTAGTCTAACTGGTCAGACGACATCCATCCGTTTTTGGCTTCTATAGACATAGTGAAAGGTCGCAAAGTCTAGCGCAGCCCCCCTAGCTTTGTCTCATGAAGCCCCCTGCCAGCAGTTGGCAGTGTAATTTCATAGGAAACCTTACATGTCGAGATAACTCTACTCACTCACAATAATTCGTTACAACACGACGGGGGCGCATAGGGGCCTGCCCCAAGCCATTGCCCCCCCGAGCGCGGCAGTAGTCGGGCTTGTTCACGTTCAATACCTAGTAGGAGGGGGGCTTCATCAGCCAAAGTCAGGGGGGGCTTCGCTAGACTCTGCGGTGAAAGGTGTGCAACCAAAGATCTCGAAAAGAAATGAAGATGTAGGACGAGATGATAATATAAAGGTATCTCATGACTAGATCTTGACACAATCTAGTAGTGCGTGAAAAACAATACGCACTATCCCTATAACCCAAGAAGAATGAAACCATAATCATAACGGACATGAACATTGGCAACCAGGCTACTTCCTTTTCCCAGCAAGAAAACCCTCTACCTGCTTTTCCTTTTGCTTCTTAACATACCATCCTCAACCCCAAACGCCCAAAACATGCGTCGGACACCCCATACCCTCTCCTTCTCTCGCTCTCTTCACAAACCAACCAGCAATACACCTCTTGTGAAACTTGCACAAACACTCCAACCTCGCCATCTCGTCACCTTCTTCAAACTCTTCAAAGCATATCACACACTCCTGTGGTTCGCCGTCACTAGTGGTACAATCCTTTTCTGTGGCTTGATAAACAAGCATACGTGGTGCATGAGGACGGACTGCAAGACTGGAAGGTTGTTGTGTAGGCGTAGATGAGAGTGGTAAGCCCTGAACGCTTGGACTCGCATGTGACAATGATCTTCGTTGAAGGAAGGATCCTGAGGATGAAGCGATTGCAGGAGGAACGAGCGAAGACGTTCTTCTACTGGCATGCGTGGCGATAGGGGCGGAAGCGTTGGGAGCACTTGATGGTCCTGCGACTGCAGGTTCTGGTGCGCCACTTACTGCCTGAGGAGAAGATGCCGCTTCCGAAACAGGCGCAGGAGCCACAGTAGATACGCTGCCATGACCAGAATGCGAATTTATACAATCCATGACATGCTGCTCTCTGGCTGTCTCATCACCATCGGATCCCTTTGGTGGCAGTTCACGTCCACAGACAGGGCATTCGTCCTCTTCCTTGATGATACGACGTGGTTGAGTTGGTTGTGGTAAAGGAGGTTGTGCCAGACCAGGTATACGAGATGGTGCTTGTTGACGACCAAATATTGGTACACCTGCTACTGAGTGACGTTGAATAGTTGCGAATGGGTTGGCAGAAGCCCTAAACGAGCCGGAAGTGGTTGGCGTGGAGGTAGGTAGTGCCAAGCTGGCAGAACGAGCTTGAGGAGCGCCCGAGTATCCTTGCTGGAGGAATTGATAGGCCGAGAATCGTGCATCTGCCAGTCTCTGAGGAGGCAACGTATTGACCGCAAGAGATCTAGTGTGTTCAGGTATTTGTGGTCTCTCATTGCTTGGTAAGAGTGCTGGTGATGGCAAACCACCTCCTGATGTTGCTTGCGGCGGCGGACTAAAGTTGGGATCAGGTACACATGGATTACATACACGCACGACTTCCGCCCCTGTAAGAGATCCAGCAGTAGCTGTTGTGGAGTATTCACCTAATTCTTGTGCCAGCCTAGATGCAGAACCTGATGCAGTGTTTTCGGCGGTTGGAGCAGGCGGTGCGGCTAAGGCTGCGAAACTTGAGAAAGAGGGCGGCTGTACTATGAACTGCCTGGGAATAGTGATACGATGGGGGGAGCAGTTTGAACAAACTACTCTGCCACATTTGCGACAATGATGTCGTCTATACCACAGGCTAAAAGCATTGCCACAAACCGTGCAGCTATCTACTTCATCGTCCCGCTGCCACCGTGGGAGGATGACGTTCGGCCCGCTTTGTTGTCGAGAAAGATCTGTTGATGGTTGTGCTGGATTCGCTTGCGCTGCTGGAACAGCACGGGTTGGACTCGTTAAGTCTATAACATTGCTCGACCCACCAGGTGCCGTTGACGAGGCCGACTCGCTACCTGTGACATTTGAAGCCCTTTTCTTGCCTATCGTAGCTTCAGCCGTTGTGCTCGGATTCCTTTTTCTCCCAGTCTGTCGTCCTTCAATAGCAGATGAAGTAGCCGCCCTTCGCAAGGTAGATTGACTAGTTCTGTTCTGAGCCTCGGTTCCTGCAGCAGCCGAATTTGACTCATCCCTTGCTGGTTTCGAGCGCATTGAGCCGAATCGCTGCTGGAATTCCCTGAAGCTTTCAGCCCTCCTCTCCGGACTTCGATCTGTCCGCTGTGCTTGAATATTGGACGCGGAAGACAACGTCACGCCCGGCGTGACGTACAGTTCCGACAGCCCAGCTGCCCCTCTCAATGTCCTGACCGATCCTGGTGTCGAGGACTCTGCTGCTATGCCCGTTCCTTGTATGAAGTCCCTCCATGTTTCAGCACCTCTGGCAGGCTGTTTGAGGTGTCGTTCTAGAGTAAGTGATGCCGAGTCACTGTTACCACGACGGATGAGTTGAGGCGCCGCGATGTCATCGCTAGCTTCGTGAGTGACTCGTGATCGTGATGTGGACCGAGAAAGAGGATTAGATGGCGCGAGACGGCGGGAGGAAGAGCGTGGTGGTATAAGATCGTTGCCCATAGTCAGAAGAGATGTCTGCTATCCTCACCAGAGTCCAAGGTATTATCGCCGAGTTGGCCACTGTCTTGACTTAAGGTACTGTGCCTCTTATCGATGAAGCGGTCCAGCCGCGACAAAGTATTTCCGAATGAGATGTTCTGCTTCGCTGACAGAGCCCAACAATGTAGACGTAATATGTGTGCGGCCCGCTGCAGATAAGAATGAAGAAAGGCGTCGAGAGATAAGAGTGTGTGATTGAAGAGAGGGGCATAGATGCGAGGAGAATACTACGGGCTCAGCTCCGGTAGTTCGTCGATCAAACACAAGAGATCTTGGTAGACTAAGGATAAGCGAATCATAAAGCAATTATGCTACTAAACTAGATACAGAATAGAACCCTCCGAACACATTATAAACCCATTATGCTTTTGTTAATTCATTATCTTTGACGATCAAAGCTTTCGTTACCTCGTCTCGGAGTAGAAAAAGTGCCTTCGTTGTCGACATATTCAGCCGAACTGTAACCAGAATGTGCTTGAGCATCAAAGTGCTGGATACTGTCACTGGCCCTGTATTGGTTGACATACCCGACACTCGTAGGTCGTTCGTGAATCGATGGTGGCATTAAGCTCGTGGCGTTGGAAGGGTGTGATTGGTGGTAACCTTGTGACCGACCCGGAAAGCCTGCGCCACCCACAATTGTAGAATCATCAAAGGATTCAGCTCCGAGCGATTGAGCACCCATTGACAACCTGTTGCGATGATGTCCATCAGGAGAAGATGTTGTAAAGGGCAGTCGTGGGTAGGAGGAAGGATCAGGCCCTGGTGGACTCTCGAACGCGTCGTCCACAGTAGGAAGTCGAGGTGTTATGTTCGGGCCCATATCTGCAGACGATTGACGTCTTGAGCTTTTGCGAGGAATGGAAGGGGTAGTTCTTTGAGCCCAAGCAGATGGTGGTCCAGCGACAGCAGATGGAGCTCGTGACGGAACGCCACTACGTCTCGAGTTGAAACGGCTTGGCAACTCGATATTGCCACCTGCATCGATCGGTCCTAGTGTGGGTACTCCTTCATTGCCATACCGTTGAGAGATGTCAGAAACTGCTGAAGGATAGCGATGAAGGCCAGCAATGTCACCCGGATCCTCGTCCAAGGGACTAGGGATTTCATCAGCGGCAGACCGGGGTTCCTTGCTCATGACATTCGTAAGTCCATCATCATCCTCAGCGCCGTCTCGCAAAGATCTTGTCTGCTGGCCAGGTAAGTAACCATCTCCTTGCATCTGAGGACTGTCATGATACTGGTCCGGGTATGATTGGGGATTGCCCTCTTCATCTACATGTGGTGGTGCTCGAGCACTTCTGACCACTTCAAAGCCTTTTCCAGTCTCTTTGTTTTTACGTCCAAACATGCCTCTGAACCAGCCTGAAGCTGCAGAAGCAGGGCCAACAGGATCTGCAGGACCAGTCTTGAGCTTTCTGGTAGGCTGGCTTGACAGAGCTGGACCACGAACACCATAGTAGAAGTCAGACTCGCGTACAGCATAATCAACGTTAGGCCGTCGTGGGTCGTCGGTACTCAATTCTCCTTCTCGTCCACGCTGATAAGGCGGCGATGTACCAAGAACAGGTGGTGACCCAGGAGGATTCAGAGGCCACACACTAGAATCTCGTTTGTCTGAAGATTCAGGCGAAAATTCTTCCCGTCCATTCCAATCAGCGCTCATCCAGGATGACCTGCTCTTCGCTCCAGGCGTCATCAATTCGCCAGTCTGGCGGCGTTGTCGAGGAGCCCGATAGTAGGGATCCACAACTTGTGTGTTAAGACCCAGCTCCGGCTTCTTACTGTGTCCAGTAGCCGGACGGCCGTCATTGGGTAAGAATGAGAAGGTGCTGTGCTCGTATGGTGTCTCAACATCGGTGTCGGGACTGTTTGGATCGAACGGAGCACCGCTGACGCGAGAGTATGGTCTTCCTTGCTGTTTGTTGAGTAATATTGCCGAACCGCCTGATGCACTACGATGACGACCATCTCCATACATCTCAGACTTTGCATCTGCATCCTCTGTGAGAATTGCTTCTGAGGTGAGAGGTCGTGCTGTGTCTGGTCTCTTTTGTCTTCTCGACAACTGACGTACACCAAAGACCGTGCCAAGTCCACCTCGAGTTGCTGCTCCAGTCGTCTCGTCGCCACCAGCACCAGCTAGTCTTGCACTGACTTCGATGATGCGCTGTATAGCATTAATGAAGAAACCAAAGACCAGTACAATGCCATGTAACAGCAGGATGAGATAACCAATCCATCCCTTTGGTCCTTCATCGACACCAAGAGACGGTACGAATGCCACAGACAGTAGGATAGTTGTCAAACGTACACTAGCGAAGAAAGTGTGGTAAGCGTTCATCGAGGTTGGCGAGTGAAAAGGCTTGAAGGCGTGAAGGGTGAGAATGAATATGACTTCACATATCGCTAAGATAACAAGTTGTGCGATTCCTGTGGGCTGAATGACACCGATGGCAATACCACGAATGACAGTCAGCATAGTAGGTATGAGTGCGAACGGTGCAGCATCGTCCGAGTATGTATTGTAAAGAGGTCCATAGAGTAGCACAGTTGGCAGATCGTCAAAAAGCCGCGATCGCGGATTGGCTGTAATGACAAGGCGAAGAATCCAGCCTGCAAATGCAAGCATGAAGACGAGAAGAATGACAGCCAACGCAGTCACGAAAGCGGGCGTCTGTGCTCCTAGTACCAGCTGAAACATGGTCAAGGATATTATAGGCAACAGAAAGAAGTTGCAAGTAATCCTGACAATGAGACCACCACAGAAAGGCCAGTTCTTACTTCGAAGGTCTTCCTTGGGATTGTTCGTGAGAGTGCGAATAGCCCAACGAACCACGAAAGCAATCTGGCATAGAACAAGAACAGCGGCGATAATGACAAGAAGCCAGACTACCATACCAGCCCAGATATCCTTTGACCGTGAAATGCCGATGAGTTGGCTCATCCTGGTCAACCCACGTGTACTATTGGTGACGTATATGCCATCTTGGGGATTGAGATAGCCAGAACCCCCACTGACAAAGCTTTCATTGAACATCAATGCAGACCAGCCGACATGACTGACAACAGGCTGATAGAAACCAGGATAAGCAAGACTAAGGCTCCCTGCCAGTAAGATGAATTGAATGTATTGCAAGCAGTCTCCAAATCCAGGAGTAACCAGTCTAATCATATCTTCATCTCTTCCGTAGTTACTTGTCCATCGGAAAGGATCTGTTGTACCCCATGGGCTCAGCATTGCCGCGAATACCACAGCAAAACCAGAGAAGATGAGCACAACGAGCGGCAGATAGGTGAGTGCTCCAGATATGGATTCTCCTACAGCAGGTGTGACCGGAGCTACGATGCAGGCCAGCTGTGCTGCACCTGCGTCCCCAGAAAGCACGGATGCCGTTACAGCAATGGTCGAGAAGGCGTAGCTGGACTCGAAATGGTGCTGCACGGAGAACCTAGGCAGTTCCTGTGGACTATTTTTATTGGCGAAGAAGGCTGGCGATATTGGGCAAGAGATGTTACCAACAACTGACTCGCAGAACTCACTAGCTGGTGCACTGTAGGGAGTATATGTGAGAACATTGTACTTGGTGAACAAGGTCGTGTAGTCTTGCGTGGCATTCACAATCTTGCCAAAGTTTATATCCGGATTGGTCCAGTCGGGAGAGGTTGCTGGTGGATACTGTCCTTGCACGCTCTGTCCACTGACATTGCCATAGATTGTGATGTTCAAGTTATCTCCACGCGTACGATCAAAGGTCGCATCAACCCAGAGTGGTGTCCATTGTAAGCGTCGAGGGCTGGAGTTGACAGTCCCGGACGATAGACAGTTCTCGAATGAGATAAAAGCGGCAGAGGAGGGCGTGACGAGGAAAGAGATGAATCCTAGACAGAGTAGGATGAGACTGCTTGGATTAAGGATACGAGTCCCAATTCTGCGATCACTTCTGCCACCAATTTTCCGTTGTGTACCATTGGGTGAGATACTGTGCTCCATTCCTTCATATCGTGGTTGCAGCATTTTATTACTACTCTTTCTTTGGCACGCTGATGTTTCTGATCAATTCTACCACCTTCAATTGCTTTGCACAGAAGCTTGGAGCATTTGAGATTCCCTTGGTTCGTAGCTTGCGAATATGACAAGTCTCGTCTAAGCTGGTATGTTCTATCCTCAACAAAGATGTATTCCTAACAGAGCTTCCGTCGTCGTGGCGGAAGTTCCAGACGTTGAAGCTTTCCCCAGTATCAATCGGATCGTGGCGAGGCGCAAGTCGTGATGAGGTCGTTCAAGCGTGAAAGTCGTGTTGATGGCTTCGATAATGCTGCGTGCCTGAGGTGAAAGAATAAAAGGTACCAAGAATAGAAGGATCTTCTACCTAGACGGTCGGTGCCGAGTGCCGCGTAATGATCTTTCAGGTGTCGTTGATGGACAAAAAGATGAGGGATTGCCACACAGTCGTGGGTATAGGTCGAAAGGAGGTGACCAGGTGTCTGAATGGAAGAAGGTGAAGATGGCCTAGGAAGAGGATGTTGAATGTGCAAGAAGAGATATCGAGGCAGTGTTGTACCTGCAGTCAGCAAGCCGTCATTAGAGTATAGAAATAGCTTGAGCACGAGCCATGGCTCTAATTTAGCCTTGCCGCTTAGACTGTGCTACTACTGTCGACTACTGACTCACATGTTAAACAAAACAACCACTTCTCCCCTCCTGCCACTTTTTCGACTACGCATCCACTATCCATCCGCAATGTCCAACACTCACGCTCCTACTTCGCGTCCTCGGCCTCACGTTGCAGGCGACGAAGAGGCCTCATCCACCCTTTCCCTGGGAGAGTTCCAGACCGTGCCTTCCCTTTCCCTGTCTGAGGCGCGCATCTTGATCAAAGCCGTGTTGGACTATCGTAAGAACAACAACCGCGATCAGCCAGACTCGGAGATCTTGGGTAAGACGCAAGACTACCTGGACGTATTTGCGCGCTTCAAGCAAAAGGAGAACATTGAGGCAGTAGAGCGGCTGTTATTGGCTAGGGATGGACTAGACAGTTTTGAGAGGAGTCAGCTGGGTGAGTTGTTCTGTGTTGTGGTGTGGTGAATGTGTGCTGGCGCTGGAAATCGTGAGAAGGGCTTGAAATACAACTGGAGA